>Ga0114931_10000543_pt1 | contig 45681 bp, 38 predicted proteins | sample 2SBtaG_FD_89579 | JGI IMG/M metagenome (GOLD analysis project Ga0114931, IMG submission 89579) | Deep subsurface microbial communities from Kolumbo volcano to uncover new lineages of life (NeLLi) - 2SBTROV14_V59a metaG | ecosystem: Environmental > Aquatic > Marine > Volcanic | place: Kolumbo... | reverse complement strand
GATGACACCGTGTTGTTTTAAGCAGGCAACGGCTCGATGGATAGGAAACCTGCGGATAGACTGGCTTGACATGGAACGGTTGGCCCCCAATGGGCACGTTGGCTTGTAGCGCTTTGTGGCAGGCGCGCCGTATCACGTTGACATACGTGCCGGGGTTAGTGTACCCGCTCAGCCGTATTGAATCCATATCATTCACAGTGGCTGGTGGTTTAGGGTTGGCGGATTTGAATGGTTTGGACACACCGCACAAACTTTGTGTAGTGCTGGTTAAAATCCCCGTTGGCGAGTTGAATGCGGCGGGGTTTGCCGTATTTGGCGGCAATGTCGATTTGAATATCCGCGCCTTGGCGTAAATCGTCCCATAACAGTTGCTGCACACGGGGCAATGCCTGATAGACGCCGACTGTACGTTTGCCCATGGGCCAGGATTTGTACACCATTTGTTCCCGCTCAACACTCGGTCCGTGCAGTACGGCGTTACGACCTGTTTCCTCTTCGCTGTTGTTGGCACCGAGAAAGGTTTGTACTTCGGCAGGTGCGATGACCGGTTTGTATAGGCGATACAACATGGAGGTGGGAATTATATAAACAGCAAAAAACCCGAACCGCGAGTCGCTGGTATCGCCGGAGAGCAGGCATTGACCGATATCCTTGGCAAAGGACCAGGCATCACATGGTGATGCCCATAGACCGAAGCAAAAAATCATGCCATAGCTTAGTTTTTTCATCGCAGTACCAAGTATAGGGTGCGTATCACTATAAAAAAAATTTAACAGTAAAACAGTAAGATGGCCAAATGATGGCAAAAATGGGTTCAAGGCCCTGGGATACCCCTGGGATACCCCTGGGATACCTAAGAAAGCTGTCACAGGTAGAGTTGAATTGACACGCGGCGATTTCGGCCGATTTGTATGATAAAAATTGCGGTTAAACGGTAAATCTACGCCTTTCTCAATCGAATTTTTTTATGACCATGCTAGGACGTTGAGTAGCTTGCTACAATGGGCTTTTAACCTGGGGCTGAGTATGTTAAAAGGACAAAAAGGTACGGCCATATACCGAAAGGATTCACGCCAGCGCCAACGTAGCGCCTCACCCAGGGGTCGATTCCGGCCGCTGCGAAGGCAGCGAAAAGCATCGGACTTTGGCGGCGGAATTATCGGCAAGCAATGCGATATGGGTTTGCTTAAATTGGTCACCAATCAATCACCCATTGTACTTTGGGCGGTGAACAATAAAGGACTATTTATTACCTCCGAGGGTAAGGGTCTGGAAACCCTGGGATTACAGCCCAACGAGGTGGTCGGAAAATCCGTTTATCAGCTCTACGCCGATCAGCCCGACATACTGGTTGACATTGGTCGCGCCATGTCCGGTGAGTCGATTACCTCCACCGTAAAACTAGGCCCCATTACCTTTGAATGCCATTACAGTCCGTTATTGAATTCGCAGGGTCGGAAAGTCGGCGTGGTCGGCGTGGCCGTGGACATGACTCAGCACAAACAGTTGGAGGAGCAATTACTGCGCAGTGAACAGCGTTCCTCGCTGGCGCAAAAGGCCGCCAACATCGGTATTTGGGAAATGGATTCGTATGGCTGTGAGCTGTATTGTTCTGAAACCATTGAACAAATGTGGGGCTTGGCGCCGGGGCAGTTCGATGGCCGGTTTGATACAGCGATATCGCACGTGGATGAGCGAGACCGGCAACGGGTTTCGGATGCGGTGCGGCATGCCATGGAATCCCAGCAACGATTCCAGGTTGAATACAGGACCAAATCGACTGGTCGATGGATTTATACCGTGGGAAACGTGTTCCGTAATCAGCAGCAACAGCCCGCACGCTGGATTGGAATATCCATGGACATAACGGCGCGGAAAAGTGCCGAGCTGGCCTTGATCGAGAGCCGCGCGGATCTGGCTAAATCCCAGGAAATTGCCCATATCGGCAATTGGGCGTTGGAGTGGGGCAAAGGTTTCAGCTATTGGTCGGATGAGATGTGTCGAATTCATGGGCTTGAACAGGGAAAATCACCTCACATTGAAGATTATTTCGATACCTTGATTCACCCCGATGACAGGGAGCGCATTAGAGAGGAATATGCACGGTTTGCGCAGGGTTGTCCCAGGTACTCCATCGAATTTCGCGTTGTACGACCGGACGGATCCGTGCGCTATGTATGGGGGGAAAGCAATATACAGTGCGATGAACAAGGGCAACCGGTTCGAGGTTTGGGTATCGTACAGGATATAACCGAGCGCAAGCTTGCGGAGGAAAAATTGCGGGCTTCGGAGCAGGAGTTGGCGTCAATATTAAATAACATCCAAGATACTTATTTTCGCACCGATTCGGCCGGTGTCATCATTAAGCTTTCACCCTCGGTTAAAAATTTAGCCGGTTTCGAGCGCCATGAACTGCTTGGTGGATCACTGGGTGATATCTATGTGGATCGCCGGGCGTACGATAAATTCTTAGCGGGACTGGCTGATTTAAACGGCAAAGTAGTCAGCTACGAGTCCGATTTGCGCCGCAAAAACGGTGCCGTCGTATGGGTGTCCGTCAATGCCCAGTACTGGTATAACGATGCAGGCGAAGTGATGGGCGTGGAGGGCATCGCCAGGGATATTACCGAACAAAAGCATGCTGAGGTGCAAATGCTTAAGCTGTCCAGTGCGCTGGAGCAGGCTGCCGATTTGGTGATTATTACCGGCAAGGACGGGGTCATTGAGTATGTCAACCAGGCGTTTGAAATCACCACTGGATATAGCCGGGAACAAGTAATCGGGAAAAAGCCGAGTTTGATTAAGTCCGGCCAGCACGACGGCAAGTTTTATGAACGTTTGTGGAATAAAATACTGCGCGGCGAAGTTTTCACCGATGTGATTATCAACCGTCGGCGGGACGGCAGTATATACTACGAGGAAAAATCGATCACGCCGCTACGGGATAAGCGAGGCAATATCATTCATTTTATTTCCACCGGTAAAGACATAACCGAGCGTATGCAGATCCAGGCTCGATTGGAGTTTCAGGCCCATCACGATGCATTGACCCAACTTCCCAACAGAGTGTTGTTTACCGACCGGTTAAATCATGCCTTGGCCCGGCGCGGTCGAGGCGCCATTAAACTGGCATTAATGTTTCTGGATATCGACCGTTTCAAAAACATCAATGATACCTTGGGGCACGAAACCGGTGACCGAGTGTTAAAAGCGGTTGCCAAACGGCTGCAAAGCGTGCTTCGCGAAGGTGATACAGTGGCCCGTTTCGGGGGTGACGAATTTGCTATCTTATTGGAAGAAATTGAATCGGTGGAATTGATAACCACCGTGGCGAGAAAAATACTTCTGCAATTGGCGAAACCATTGTCGATTGACCGGCGGGAGTGGTTCGTGACCACCAGTATCGGCATCAGTTTAAATCCCGGCGACGGTGAAGATGCCCAAACCTTGTTGAAACACGCTGATATCGCCATGTATCGAGCCAAGGATTTGGGGCGCAATACCTACCAGTTTTATGCGTCCGATATGAGCACCAAGGCATTCGAGCGCTTAAGCCTGGAATCGGAGCTGCATCGGGCTATTGAGCGTCACGAGTTTGTGGTGCACTACCAGCCCCAAGTGACCATGCAAACCGGGCATGTGGTATGCGTTGAAGCCCTGTTACGTTGGCATCATCCGGAACTGGGCATGGTCATGCCAGGCAATTTTATTTCGGTGCTGGAGGAAACCGGTCTGATTGTTCCGGTCGGTGAATTGGTGCTGCGCAGTGCCTGCGAGCAAGGCGTGGCATGGTGTAAAAGCGGCATGCCCAGTATGCGTATTGCGGTCAATTTGTCCAGCCGTCATCTGCAATCGCCCACCATGGTGGACAGCGTGGAATCCATTGTGCAGGAAACGGGCTTTGACCCTTGTCAGTTGGAATTGGAAATTACCGAAAGTGTGATCCTGCAAAATAATAAAACCGTGTTGCGGAATTTTCATCGCCTCGGTGACATGGGCGTGCGCCTTGCACTCGATGATTTTGGCACCGGTTACTCGTCGTTGAGTTATATAAAGCGCTTTCCCATCGATACGGTTAAAATTGACGGCAGTTTTATTCGCGGTATTGGCACCGATGAGGACGATGTGGCGATTATTCAAGCCATCATCGCCATGGCCAAAAGCTTGAATTTGTTGTCGGTAGCCGAAGGCGTGGAAACCCATGCACAGTTGGCGTTTCTGGCCCGGCAGCGATGCGACCTGGTGCAAGGCTACTATTTCAGCACCCCCGTGCGGCCGGAAGGCATCGAGCAATTCGTACAAGGCGCCACGGCATCGGAATCGATCCAATAAGAAAAAACGAAATGCACCCTATGAGCCGATAGACCTTGATCAATAACCCCCGCATTTGAAACAATACCCGCGCGAATGTTCACAGGAGATCGGTATGACCGGCATTGCCACCGATGAAGTTAAAAACTATTTGCTGCAGTTACAGGATTCCATATGCCAGGCTTTGGAAGCTTTGGACGGTGGCCAACGATTTGGGGAAGACAGTTGGCAGCGCCCTGGTGGGGGCGGAGGGCGTAGCCGGGTATTGAGCGAGGGCGGGGTTTTTGAGCAAGCCGGGGTGGGTTTTTCCCATGTTTTCGGCGAGCAGTTGCCGGCATCGGCCACAGCCAGTCGTCCAGAGCTTGCTGGCCGCCGTTTTCAGGCCATGGGTGTCTCATTGGTCATCCATCCACACAATCCTTATGTGCCCACATCCCACGCCAATGTGCGGTTTTTTATTGCCGAAAAACCGGGTTCCGATCCCCTGTGGTGGTTTGGCGGCGGTTTTGATTTAACACCTTATTACGGCTATCGGGATGACTGCCGCCATTGGCATCAAGTGGCAAAAAACGCCTGTGACCCTTTTGGTGAGGATGTTTATGCACGGTATAAGCAATGGTGTGATGAATATTTTTATCTCAAACACCGCCAGGAACCCCGTGGCATCGGCGGGCTGTTTTTTGATGACCTGAATGGGTGGGATTTCGAGCGTTGTTTTGCATTTCAGCGCAGTGTCGGCGATCACTACATACAAGCCTATGCGCCCATTGTGGAAAAACGTATGCATACAGACTATGGCGAGCGTGAGAGGGATTTCCAGTTGTACCGCCGCGGACGTTACGTGGAGTTTAATCTGGTTTACGACCGTGGCACCCTGTTCGGCTTGCAATCGGGTGGGCGTACCGAGTCGATTTTAATGTCACTGCCGCCTTTGGTGAAGTGGCGATACAACTGGCAGCCCGAATCCGGGACTGAAGAGGCCACGCTGTATGAGCAATTTTTAAAACCACAAGACTGGTTGGCGCATGAATAAATTTCTGATGGGTTTGGTGTTGCTGTTTTGTTTTGCAGTGTCCGTAGGCTGTGCGTCCGATCAGCGCGTGGTGTTTATTTATTCCGGCAATCTTGACGGTGAGCTCGAACCCTGTGGTTGCACCGAACAAGGGGATTTAGGCGGTATCAGCCGGCGTGCAACCGTTATGGCCCAGTTGCGCAAGCAGTATCCGTCACTGGTTGCTGTTTCCGCCGGCGGACTTTTAAGCAGTGAGAGTTCCAGGGATCGCCTAAAAAGCCTCTATATTATGAAGGGATTTATCCCCCTGCAATACGATGCCATTGCCACCCAATGGCAGGATTTGGCGTACGGCGCGGATTTTCTTCGCCAGGAGCCATTGGTCTGGGTATCCAGCAATTGGGAGGGTGAGGATTTTAGCGAACAGGCGAACATCAACAGGGGTTCGGTGTCTTTTTCCGTGTTTGCCTGGCTGGATCCGGCGCAGTCCCCGTTTCGTAAGATGGGTACAAGCATAAAAAAAGTCAGCGATGATGCCAAAGCGCTTATGAGCCGTATACGGGCCGCGAAAAAAAAAGGTGCGGTCACCGTTGTTGCCACCGAACTGCCGCTGGATAAGGCGCGGGTGTTGCTGGATCTGGCGTCAATCGACGTGTTGTTTGTCAAGGCAAACTACGAAGACTATGTGGAGCCGAAAAAAGTTAACAATACCCTGGTATTACAGGTAGGATCCCGGGGCATGCGTGTGGGTAAATTGTTGCTGACGGTGGCCGATGGGGGTAAGATAAAATCTTGGCAACATGACATCGTGCCCATGCCCAATTCCATCGCGGACTTTCCTGGGCTAAAAGGGTGGTACGAAGAATATAATAGAAAGGTCAAAGAAGCTTATTTGGCGCGGGTAAAAATCCGCCAGGCTCAGCAGCAAGGAAAAAGTCCGTATACAGGTGCGCAGGCGTGCCAAGCCTGTCACGGTCAGGCCTACGGGATCTGGGAGAAAAGCAAGCACGCCCAAGCATTTACTGCACTGGAAAATGTCGGTAAAGCTTTTGATCCGGATTGTATCGTTTGTCATACGGTAGGATTTAAAAACCAGGGCGGGTTCGTTGATACACGGTCTACCGGCGATTTACTAAACGTTCAGTGCGAATCCTGCCATGGGGCCGGTCGAAGTCATGCCGAATCAGGCGGTCAAAAACCGACTGGGCACAAGGCATGGACCAAGCTGCGTATCTGTGAACAATGTCACAACCGCGCCCATAGCCCGGGGTTTCATTTTGAACAGTATTGGCCGAAAATTGTTCATGGGGTCAATAGAGAAGGAGGCGATGTAGAAGGTAAACACCGGTAGCAACCAAAGGACCGCGCAATGAATAGACAACTATACCATGGGATAAAGGCATGGCCTGCCATAACAATGATCACCCTATGCGCTGGAGGGGTACAGGCATCCGATAATAAATGGCGCGTGGATGCGTCGGCATCATTTCGGGTTGACTCGAAGATGGATTTGCAGGAGCGAACGGCATATCGATTTGGTTTTAATCGCACCATCATGGATGAGTTGGCCAGTAATGGTGAATTATCGGGCATCAGTTTTCTCGGCGGCAGCTACCGTTTGTATTCCCACGATTTGCAGGGGCAATTTGACCTGTCCGTGGACACACTGTTTTTGAGCCCTGAAGAAGAGGCGCTGGCGCAATACACCGTGTTCTCGCCGCAACTGGCCTATCGCAGTTTTGACCGCAAGTTATATATGGATCTGGGTTATGCGTATTCCCGCTATGACGAAACCAAAATATCCGTACACCAGTGGACGCCGACTTTCGGCTTTAGTGTGACGCGTCATGACTGGTTTCAATTTCGCGGCTACGTTATTGACGCTTATGCGCTAAACCGTGGCGGGGACAACACCTTGTATACGGCGGCGGAAGGCAGCTGGACCCACCGGTTCCGCGACAATCTGTTGGGCTTGAGCCGTATTAAAGCCCGGGCTTTATTGGGCAGGCGGATGTATGCCGTTGACCAGGATCTTAAAACCGTGCAAGGTTTGAGCGATGAGCAGGGTGGTTCGCTGTCATTTAGCATGCATTGGAGTTTGCCCTATAACTGGGATTTGATGTTTCAAAACAGCATTGAAGAATACTACGGTTCAGAGAATCCCTATCGCTTGAATTACGGTTATTTTGGTGTCGAGCGACGTTGGTGATTGGTCAGGCCGGCGGCAACGGGAGGTTTGGACTGTAAGTGTACCCAGTGTTGTGTCTCATGTAAAACGTGCATTTAGAAAGCCACTCAAGGTGCGAGATAGATTTTTTAGGCAACCATCAAGTCGATCTCGTCACAATGTGCGTTTTATATGAGACACTACACTATACATTAGTATGGGACGGTGCTTATAATCGATGGTGTTATTGGAATAAGACCGGGTCCGGCTATTTCGTACAATCCGCCACGGCCCCCTAAGATGCTGAATCTGCGACGCGTACTCCCTCCAGGTTTGCCACGCCTGCCTGCACCACCTTCCGGGTAAACGCCTTGGAAAACCTCGCGACGACGTTTATGACATAGCCGGGCCAGGTTACCCGCTTGTCATTATACTAACTTTGCCTGTAATTAAATTTCCATATTACCTATTTAATATTCGTCTGTAGCGTGTCAAAATGCATAGTCGAACGGACTAAAACCTGTTGAATAGAACATTCAACTCAATAAAAAGCAAAGTTGTATGGAAGTTACAGGATCTACCGAATTTCCGCTTGATTATAAAATCCTCAATGAGATCGGCCGTGGTCATCTGTTATCCACCTACCTCGCCGTGCATCGAAAAACCAAGCGGCCTGTTATCATAAAAATGCTGTTGCCTGGCTTGGCGTCAAATCATGACACCCGAACGGAATTCTTAAAGATCGCCTGTCAATGGGGGCAATTTAAGCATGCCAATCTAATGTCTGTGCTGGATGTATGCGAACAGGCAGACATGTGTTTTTTTGTCACCGAATATATGCACGGGCGGCTGCAAAAACGTATTCGAGACGGCATAACCATGGATGAAGTAGCCTCCATCACGACTTCGGTGATTTCGGCTGTTCAATTTTTACATGAACACCATTGTATTCATGGAAATGTCAAGACCGCAAACGTGATGTTTCGCCGCGACGGTACCACGGTATTGACAGATTTTGCGTTGCCGGGTTTGCAGACCCAGGATAGTTACCCGTCTCAGCAGTCGACGCAAAATCGCATACAAACCGATCTGGCCGGCTTGGGATCCCTATTGTTTGAAATGCTGACTGGGCATGATTTGCGCCAATTGCAGATACACAGGGCATCCGACCTGACGTTACCGGTGGAAATAGCGGCTTTCAGGCCGCTGCTCGTTAAGACCCTTAGTATCAATCCGGCGGACTGGTATGACAGCGTGACCGATTTCAGTCATGCCTTTGTCAGCACTTTGCAACCGGGGCCCGACAGTGTGTCAACAGCGACGGTCGATTTAGCCTCAATTTCCAGGCAGATTCAATGGCCCATTGACATGGCGGCGCCAAACAAACGATTTAGCCTGGGTACCTTAATTGCCGTGTCACTTGCATGTCTGGCGGTATTGATGGCAGCGAGTTTGTGGACCAAAACGCTGCTTCGGGAGGACCCAGTGTATTCCAAGGTATTGTCAAGTGCTGACCCAGGGGCCAAAAATCTTCCGTTGGCACTGGACCCCGTTAATAAGACGGAAGCTTCGGTGGTGGTGAATACAGGGTCGCAACCAGTCCCGGATTCGCGTTCTGATGAGCCATCTCCTGGCGCAGAGGTGGCTCAGCCGCAGGTGATGGACACCGAGACCGAAACAGAAAAGCTTGATGATGGCCTGGCGGTGGAAACCACGGCTGCACCAAGTGAACTCAATTCAAAAACGGTGGCTGGGACAGCCGCAAACGCTCTGACGGTAGCGGAGGATAAACCCGTTAACCCGGTTTCGCCCAAGCCCCGCCGGGAAGAACAAGAGAAAACCGCGGATAAGCAGAACCCTGAAGCGGATGGTGGAAAAACCCGCAGTAAAAAAAATGTTATTAAATGGCAAACAGCCTCGCTGCAACCGCAAAGCTCAGCGGTGAAAAAAAATCGGCCTCATATACGCCAGCTTGAAATTGACAAGTGGCTTAAAAAGGCCGAAAGCCAAAAAAAAGCCAAACAGCTGTTAAAACCGCCCAAGGATAATGCCTATGCCAGCTATTTGGCGGTGCTCAAGCTGGACCCGGAAAACCAACCGGCCAAGCAGGGGATGTTGTTTATTGCCGGTGCGTGTGAACTGCAAGCCAGAAAGCATTTTAAGCTCGCCGATTGGGACATCGCGCGGGCACATATCAAACGGGGGTTGCGGATTGTTCCTGGGCATGCCGGATTGGAAAAAATGCAACAAAAAATGCAAGTGGTGACGGCTACTCAGGCCTATGATGAAGCGGTGGGAAAACATCGGGGAAAAATTCAGGAATTGTTGGTTGAAGCACGCGGTAACTGGAAAGCCCGCCGCTTGGTGAAGCCCGAAGGCGATAACGCTTATGAAAACTATCGCAACGTCCTGCGCCTGGATGCCAACAATCAGGAGGCAAAAAAGGGATTGATTCGTATGGCGAACTATTGCGCAACACTTGCCCAGCACGCCCAAGCCCGTGGCGATTTGGACTTATCCCTCAAGCATATCAAGCTGGGTATCGCGATTATGCCTTCTCAGAAGCTCTACACGATGAAAAAGGACATTAAGGAGCGTATGGTGGCACCCGTGCGGCAATCCAGTTTGGACGAACCCTAAGCCGCCCGGTATCCAGACTGCTGCATGGTCGGCTTGGTCGATTCATTCAGGTTGGGCGCTGGTCTGTGACATTGAAGTACAGGATTCTTGTTCCGTGGGGGTCCGTGGGGGTTTACAAGAATGCGCGGTTTTTGAATTGAAAGCATGGTTGTCAAGAAAATTCAATAGTTTAATTTATTTATTTAGAAAAATTTAATATTATTTGATAAATTATTGTAAAAAAATGTATTTTTATTTAGTAATATAGGGGGCTGAACGGGGTGGTTTCTTATTGGGGGCGAATTAGCTATATTCTAATGTACCCATTCTTCATGACTGGCTTGCAGATCCCTCGGGGGGGAGTGCGCTTACGGCGAGCTTGCAGAATGGGTCATGCAAAACCGTAAATCCATGCTAAATATTCCAAGGGCTGTTGTCATGAAGCCGGATCAATATAAAATTATTAATGAAACCGGGCGCGGTAAAATTACCATCGCCTACCTGAGCTCTCATATTGCAACGAAAAAGCCAGTCATACTAAAAGTGCTGCATCCTGAGTTAGCACTTGAGCAGGAAATCAAATTTCAATTTCTACAACGAGCCATGGATTGGGCGGATCTGGAACATCGTCGCCTGATGCCGGTATACGATGTCTGTGACCTGCCGAACACCTGCTACTACGTCACCGAATACTTTCCCTCCCGCCTGGAAAACCGCATTCGCGGCGGTCTGAAAGTCGATGAATTAAAGTCCATCATCAAGTCTATCGCCGAAGCGATTCAATATATGCATGATCAGGGAGTCGTGCACGGCGGCATCAAGACGTCCAATATCCTGTTTCGTAAAAACGGCGTCGCGGTGTTGAGCGATTTTAGTGTGCCCGGTTTGCAGAATCGCACGGAAGCCGATCTACAGGAAAAGCAGATTGATATGCAAGGTATGGGGCTGACCTTGTATGAGATGATTACGGGTCGACATATCAGTACTATTGACTCCCTCAACCTGGACGCGGATCTGAAGTTACCCGGTAAGCTTGAAGCGTTTAAACCGGTGTTGAGTAAATTGTTGGATCGGCGACCGGGGCATGGATTTGAGAATATGTGGGCCTTCCTGCGAGAATTTCCCCATGTCCATCAAGCGAAATCGGGCAAGGCTCCTCAAGCACAGATTTTTAAGGAGAAGCAGCCGCCGGCACCGATCACTCCTGAACCGGAGCCGGAATGGCCGACTGAGCTGGAGGTGCCTGAGGAAGGCGGCTCCGCTATTAAAAAAGCCCTGATTACCAGCACGGCGGTGCTGGTATGCGTGTTGGCGGCATTTCAATTCTTACCCATGTTTCTGCACCGTGATACACAGGCCGCATTGCCTATCGTTGAAGAGAGTGCGGCGGGCAAACAGAAGCCGGACCCAAGCCAGCCGAAAGTGCTCGCCAAAGCATCGTCGGACAGCCAACAGCCGGACCCGGCAAGATCCGCAACCGGTCACACCCCGAATTCGCTGGCCGATGAGGAACAAATTAAAATAGATAAGCAGCATTGGCTGGACAGGGCGATACTGCATTCAGATTCCCAGCGTCTATGGACGCCACCGGAAGACAATGCTGCTTTAAGCTATCGTAAGGTGTTGGGCCTGGACCCCGACAATGCCGAGGCTAAAGCTGGTTTGGAAAAGATTATCCGCACGTTAACGACCAAGGTGCGTGAGATGTACCGCAAAGGTGACTATACGGCCGCCGAATCACTGGCTCAGACCGGATTGATATTATCACCCGGTCAAAAGGTGCTGGAGGAACTCCATCATGAAATCGGTATCGTCATCGCAACCAATGCCTATGAGCGGGCGGTACGCATCAAAAAACAAAAAATCGGTGGTTTACTGGATAAAGCCAGAAAACAATGGTTGGATCGGAAAATCGTCGACCCGGAAGGCGACAACGCCTTTGAAAGCTATCGCGAGGTCTTGCGGCTGGATGCCACCAATCGACAGGCAAAACAAGCCATGGAAAAAATGGCCCGGTACTGCGCCGAACTGGCGCAACATTGGCAGGCCAAAGGTGATCTTGAAAAGAGTCTTGAATACATCAACAAAGCTATTGAGATTCGGCCTGATAAGCACTTGCTGATGATTCGCCGCCAACTCAACGAAAAAAAATCCAACCAACAACCCAGTTAAACAAATCCTGACCTGGGTCGGCCTATCGCGTGGGTGCTATGAGCATCTTGAAAAAAAGACTAAACTTTTACTATGAACCAAGCAAATACATTTGAGCTGGAAGGTGTGCGCCTGGACCGCTGGCTGTGGGCTGCCCGGTTTTTTAAAACCCGTGCCATGGCGACCGACGCGGTCAATGGCGGCAAGGTGCAAGTCAACGGAGCCCGTGCCAAACCCTCAAAACTCATTAAACCGGGATTTGAAATCATGGTGCGAAAGGGGCCCTATCAGCAAACGGTGGTCGTACAGGGATTAATGGACAAACGGGTATCCGCAAAAATAGCAGCCACCTTGTATGACGAAACCGAGACCAGCGTGCAGGCCCGCGAGAGCACGCGGGTTATGATGCAATGCCAGCCCAGTTTCAGCGATGATCGTCCAAATAAGAAACAGCGCCGTGAAGTAATGCGGTTTAAGCGCAACCGCTGATCGATTTGGGATTGGTTGAATTTAGGCTTTAAATATCAATATATTATCTGCTGATTGCGGGTGGGCTCGATGGCGGCTCGTGGCCAAACATTTACCGATAGCCGGGTTGAATGCGTAAGGATTTAGTGCATTGTCGCGACTAAGCATACAATGATTGATAGTTGATTAAGCCATGCGCAGGGGGTTATCTATGCGGCGCACTATGATTCCGGTTTTTTTATGCATTGTGTTGTTTATGAGCAGTGGATTCGCCAGTCCGTCGTTTGACGATTTTAACGGTAACAAACGCTCGATCGAAGATTTCACCGGTAACGGTAAATGGTTGGTGGTGATGATATGGGCACATGACTGCCATGTTTGTAATCAAGAGGCCCACCAATACGTCGCGTTTCACAACAAGCACAAGGACAAAGATGCGGTAATATTGGGCTTGTCCATCGATGGACAAGCCGGGAAAGCCAAGGCCGAGGCGTTTATCAAACGCCATCGATTAAGCTTTCCCAATGTGCTGGGTGAAGCTGAACAAGTCATCACCATGGTGGATGACCTGACCGGAGAGAGCAATTTCGCCACGCCGTCTTTTCTGGTATACAATCCACAAGGCAAACTGCTGGCCCAACAAACCGGCGCGGTACCGCCGGCATTGATCGAAAAATTCATGCAGCAGGAGGCTGCCTCAACCCAGTAAGGATTGCGGACCGTGACATCGCCGAGCGCAAAGGGGAATGGACACAAGGGCAAGTATGCTATAGTGGGCGTTTTTCTTAAACCGTATGGAAAATACATTGTTTTCTGCCGTTGAAAAACGTCTCAATCAATTCGCCAACCAGGATCGTGGCAACAGCCTTGCCGACAGTTTAATCGGGCTTGAAAAAGAAAGCCTGCGCGTGTCACCGCGGGGACAGATTTCACAGCAGCCTCACCCCAAAGACTTAGGTTCCCCGTTAACCCACCCGTTTATTACCACGGATTATTCCGAGGCTCTGCTGGAATGTATTACGCCGCCGATGACGGATAAAAAAGCCGTCTTACAATTCCTGCAGGATATCCATGTGTTTGTGTACAACACACTGGGAGAAGATTTCATTTGGGCGACCAGTATGCCCTGCGTTCTCGACGGTGATAAAAGTATTCCGATCGCCAGTTACGGTAACTCCAACCAGGGTATGATGAAGACCGTATATCGGCGCGGTTTGGGATACCGCTACGGGCGGGTGATGCAGGTCATCGCCGGTGTGCACTATAATTATTCATTTGCCGAGGCGTTCTGGCAGAACTATCAGCTCTGCCTCGGTGACAGCCGGTCCGACTTTCGTTCAGAACATTATTTCCATATGATTCGCAACGTACAACGTTTCGGTTGGATCATACCTTATTTATTCGGCGCTTCCCCGGCAGTGTGCAAATCCTTTATGGGCGGTAAAAGTACCGACATGGCGTCTTTTGACGCGTCCACCTACTTTGAACCGTATGCGACGTCATTACGCATGGGGGATATCGGCTATCAAAACAATAAGGAAACATGTGTTGGCGTAAAAGCATGTTATGACAGTTTGCAAACCTATGTTTCCAGTTTGGACAAAGCCACAAGAACGCCGTGTCAGGAGTATGAAAATATCGGCGTTAAAGTCGACGGCGAGTACCGCCAATTGAACACCAATTTGTTGCAGATCGAAAATGAATATTACAGTACTGTACGGCCCAAACAAATTACCGGTGCATATGAAAAAGTCAGCTTGGCGCTTAAGCATCGTGGTGTACAGTATGTTGAGCTGCGCTCCTTGGATGTGAATGCGTTTGATCCATTGGGTATCCATGAAGATCAATTGTACTTTTTAGAAGCGTTTATGCTGTTTTGCCTATGGGCGGATAGTCCACTGATCGACAAACAGGAAATGGAGGAAATCGATCTCAACCAAAGCCTTGCCGCTCACCAGGGCAGGGAGCCGGCATTGGAACTGCGGATCGGTGGTCAAAATAAAACGCTTCAAGCTTGGTTATATGACATATTTTGCCATATGGAAGGCATATGTGGTTATTTGGATACGGTACACGATTGCCAGCGCTACAGTCAGGTCCTTGGCCGGTTAAAACATTTAGTCGGCGATCCCGGTTTGACGCCGGCGGCGCAAATCTTACGGGAAATGCGTGAAAATCGTGAAAGTTCCTACCATTTTGCATTGCGCAAATCCATGCAGCACCAAGACTATTTTCGATCCCTGGGCTTAAGCCCCGAGCGGTTGGCATTTTTTCAAAATCAGGCGAAAGCATCGTGGTTGGCGCAGGCGCAAATAGAAGAAGAGCCCCAGATACCGTTTGATCAATACCTGGCCCGTTATTTTGCCCAATCGTAGCGTTCGAAACCCGTCACTTGGGGTAACGAATCAGTCCAATGCGACCAAATTTTGGAAATCTTCCGCTTCAGCCAGCTACGTTTTACAGGATCTCGGGCCGTTTGTGCACTGTTTTGGCGCCGCGGGCCGGCCGGGCCGGGCCGGTTACATATAAATTAATCAAAACAAAAAGTTACCGGCATAGGCTGATTGACCCATTCGGGCACATAGGCTATTGTATAAAATCGGTTACAACTCACAATTCTTTTAAGCCCTTTCGGAAGAGATGTCAGTGGTTTATGTTCGAATTCTATTCTTTATTTTATTATTGGGAATTCTTGGTGCGGCGTTCATCTATTTTTTTGTTCTGGATCCCAATGAGCCCCATCCGGAAGCGCCTGAACTCACCTTTATTACGGACCAGCGCAACGCCGACGGATTGGCCATGTACCACCATAATGCGACGGTGGAATTAACGGCAAAGCAAACCGGTCAAATTGTTGTACAACTGGTCAATGATGAGTCCTACCAACGTCGGCTTCGTGGGAAATACCCGCTCGGCCGGCAGGGGGAAGGCATACTGTTGGATGCCCGTACCGGGCGTTTTATCATACCGCGGGCTTTGTTTGAGCGCAGCGGGGAAGGAAAATACTGGGTGCGTGCCGGTGCCCTGTGCGGCGAACGGCAATACCAGCCTGTTATGGCGATGTTTCCAATTCATATTGATGAAAGAACCGGTTATATGATGGTGCCGACGGACGGTAGGGCGAATCACTACAAAGCCTATTGTATCGGAGAATTTTTTCCGTTTATCTGGAAACGCGGTTCGCAAGAAGCAGAATCGGATGATATACGCTGGGTATTGTCCGGTACGGTGCTTAAGGCCGGTGTATTTGAATTTCCTTTACCGGTGAGTTTCGAACCCATATCGATCATTCAAACCGTCAAGGATACGATCAGCAATAGTGTGGAATTTAAGAAATCCAAGGCCCGATTCAAATATATGTACGTCTATGAATCCTTGCCGTTGCATACCATGCTGATTTTTTACGGTTCCCAAGTCAGCCAGGCGTTGGACGATGAGGTTTTGAAAAAGACCGCCGAGGCACGAATTAAATTGGGTACTGAACGCAAACAAATGGATGAACGCAGCCGGGTAGTGACAGGCATTGAAATTGATGGAAAATCCGCCGTGTTGACCGATATCTACTATCAACAAGGCCAGGGTCAGATGCAGATTTTTGATGTGCTGTTATCGGACAAGGCCCATGTCAAACATACCATTGCCATCATCCAGGAAGGTATGCAGCGATTGGCGGAGCAAAATATTAGTGATTTCCTCGCTGCGATTCAATTACAAGCCAATACGATTGAATAAAGACCGGCTGATTCGGTGTCAACCCGCGATCAAGTGTTCTGTTACGGAGCTTGGCGGGTTCGATGTTGTGCGCCTAAAACTTGTCACTCTTAAAAATATAAAGTTCTGTGGTTTTCTCGTTCTCGCCGACGAAAAAAACCTCAATACGGGATTGAATCCAATCCAAGGCGGTTCCAAAACGTTTGATAAATGATTCGCCGATACGCCGATCGGTATGGTTAACACGGACCATGCAAAATGTTGAGCGGCAATCAACCACGGCCAGTTCGGATTTTCGCAGCATGTCGTCTGAAAGGGTTTTCATAAGCGTGACCATTGCTTTACTGCTCCATTTCGGATCGCGGTTTTCTTCTTTGAATTGTCGAGACAAGTAGGCTCGGCGACTTGCCGTGCGCTTGCTGGGTATGCGGCTGTGTCGGGACCGTTTGGCGGGTTTAGGCTTTGTGCTGCCGTTGTTTTTAGCCGTGTCCTGGTTACCGGATTGGTTGAGCTTTTCAATATCGTGAAACAACAGCTCAATTTCCTCGTTAATGGAACTGATTCGTTTTTCCACACCGCTCAAGCGAGAATTGATTTTAGCCAGTTCCTCACGCAACGCATGGGTCAAAACTTGTTGTGCGGGGATGGCGGTGGGATTGGTGGGTACTTGTTGTACTTGAACAACCGGTTGACGAAAAATCGTGGCATTGAATATAACAAAGGCCACGGTAAAGCTGGCTGTCGCCAGCGAGGTGATCAGGATGATAAAAACATAGGCGATTCTCATGCAATCTCAATACATTACTCAATAATTCCGGGCTTATTGTATGAAAATTCACAACGTAAAACAAAAAAACGCCTGGCATGGGTGTTAAGGCGGTGATGAGATTCTTGCTGGCGTTTTTACTATGGCAGCATGCGTTTTGATTCATGATCGCCGGAAAAAAAACGGGCAAAGACATCGCGTATTAAGGAACCGTACCCGAGTGGAATCGGCATTCAAACAAAACTCCTGTGGCATGTGATCATCATTGTCAGGCTTATCGGCATCCGGTGGATGAAATCTTATAGGTGCACGGGCGTCGAAGATCGCGGCATCTGTTGTATTTGGCGTATGCCGCCAATACCGCGGCTAAGCGTCCGGCGGCGGAATGCCATTTATAGTCACTGCCGGCATGGCTGCGCGCTTAAGTGGTCAATTCCCACATGTTTTAAATGTTATTAAGCTTTTACCTTTTCCAAACGATAAGTTTTCTATCTACAGACAATTAATGGCAACATGAAAAACCTTACAATTCATAAAATTTTCACGTATATCGTGGCTGCGGTTGCGCTGATTCTATGTTGGGAAAGTTTCATTATTTGGCAACTGTCTCAAGACGACACCTCCTTGCAGAACAAGTATTTGCCTATGTCTGAACAAGTCAGGCGTTTGGAGATATCCATCATCCAGGTACAGCAATGGCTGACGGATATCAGTGCGACGCGGGGAAAGGATGGACTGGATGACGGGTTTGATAAAGCCAAGACCCATGCGCTGAGTTTTGAAGCGGCGATCAAGGAATTGATCAGTCTGGATTCCGAGCAAACAGAGGAATACCGGCAAATTCGCGAAGGGTTTCGCGTGTACTACCAGACCGGGAAGGATATGGCCCAGACCTATATAGAAAAAGGCACAGCAGAAGGCAACAAAACGATGGCTGCATTCGATCGGGCGGCCGACGCTTTAAAAACGGATCTGTCGGCACTGCTGGAGCGTGTACGCGGACAATACAATAAAGCGATCGATACCGAAAGCGCTTCTATTCAAGCGACCCGCCGGCAGTTGTTGGGTGCCTCGGTACTGTTGTTTGGTTTGATAATCGCTATAGTTTGGGTCATCCGGAACGCGCTGGCTTTGTTACCTGTTATCGGTAGGGAAATGGAAAAAATAGCTAAACACGAAATCGGTGGTGGGCGAATCCAAATCCAGCGAAAGGACGAATTTGGTCAATTAGTCGTGCATGTGAACAGCATGAAGGTGGGTCTTCAGGATCTGGTAGCCAAAGTAGCCGGTGCTACCGGACAGTTGGGTGAGTCGGTCACACAACTTACTGATATTGCGAAACAAACCGAGCGCGGGATGGATCGTCAGCAGATGGAGGTACATCAAGTCGTTACTGCCATGAATGAAATGACCGCGACAACTTCCGAGGTCGCGCGCAATGCGGCGACCGCTGCGGAATCGACGCAATCCGCTGACAATCTGGCCAGTGAGGGTAAAAAGGTCATTCAGGATACCATTGCCATTATCGATCGATTGGCCGAGGCGGTGGAACAGGCCGCCGAGGTCATCGTCAATTTGGCCCAGGATAGTGAAAATATCGGTGCCATTTTAGATGTCATCCGCGGTATCGCCGAACAAACCAATTTGTTGGCGCTCAACGCCGCCATTGAGGCGGCCCGTGCCGGTGAGCAGGGGCGGGGATTCGCCGTGGTGGCGGACGAGGTGCGTACCCTGGCGGGACGTACCCAGCAATCCACGCAGGAAATCCAGGAAGTCATTGAAAGGCTGCAAACCACGGCCAAGTCCGCCATGGAAGTCATGGAGCGTGGTCAGGTGCAGGCTAAGGAAGGGGTGGAGCAGATCTCTCACGCCGGGCAAACACTGGACGCTATTTCCAGTGCAGTATCGGATATTACCAATATGAATAATTTGATCGCCAGCGCGTCCGAGGAACAGAGCAGCGTTGCCGAGGAAATGAATAGAAATATCATTCAAATCAATGATGTATCTAACCAAACTACTGAAAGCTCGCGATCCATGGCCGGTGCCAGTGATAACGTGTCCAACCAGTCAAAACAACTGCAGGACTTGGTTAATCAATTTAAAATCTAGCGGGATACTGAAAACGCCGTTTATTAGGCGGCGTGCCGATCCTTGAAAATCCTACCGTGTTCCAGGCTTAGAGATACAACGTTGGGCGCCGTCAGTATTCAGGCCATCGACCGCGAAGATCCAATTGCTTACTTTGCAGCGCGGATATGACCGGCTGTAGGAATTGCACCGCAAAAGATTGACTGTCCATATGTTCTGAAAGGGTACGCAAAGCCTGATTGTCCAGATCTGTCCATACCCCGTTAGCCAGCGCATCTCTAACTCTAATCCTGGCCTGGCCCAGATCGAATTGCCCTCTCGATGGTGGGGACGGCATAAGTAGCCGCTTACCGACAGGCGTGGCTGGCCGTGGCTTGGGGCGATATGCCGGTTGGGAGTCAGCTACCTCGGTTGGGGTTCCCGGTTTACCCGTCAACGTAATAGCGACCGTTTTCGGTTTGTTGTTGCCCGCTTTCGGCGGGGGTATGATTTCCGGTTGATCGGTCAGCGCGGCCAGGCGAACAGCGGTGCTAAGCTTGGTAACGGCATTATCGAAAACCGGTTGCATGGCTGCCACGCTCAGCTTGGCCAGTCGTTCATAATTAATAGCCACGTTGGGTGGGTTGGAATCGGCTATGTTCGCCGCTACGGGAGGATGGGGTGCTTGAGACAACGTGTTTTGCGGTTGCGGTTGCGGTTGTGGATTGACTGCGATATAAAAAAGGGCAATGAGAGTGGCGCTCTGACAAATCACCATTGCCGCCACGAGACGATACAATGACCGCAGTATCCTGGTTTGATGTTGGGGTGAATCATCCGACATAAATCACTGCTCTGGCTATGTATTTCGACAGGCTTAAAATTCGATTAAAACATAGTATAAACACATATCCGGCTATTCGCAGGTTTGGAGGTGTTTTTGGCAATCAGTTTGGCACAACGGGACAGGCTGACCGCCGCGGCATTGCTATTGCTGGGTGTATCGCTGCTGATTCCGGGCATAGTGGGCTTATTCGCCGGCCATATCGCCGGCATGGACCCGCGTGGAAACAACAGCGATTGGAATCAGCTGTACGGGTTGCAGGGTATGATGGCGGGCATTGGGGCGGTGGCTTGCTGGTGTGCCGGCAGCGTTGAGCGCAATCGTATGACCATTGCCGCCCTTGGCTGGCTGTTGGTATTTACCGTGAGCGCCAGAGTTTTGGCCGTCATCATGCACGGCTGGCCCGCTCCCAAGATCATGGGGTATGCACTGGCCGAAGCCGTTTTTGCGAGCCTTTTGTTAATAGGGTCCCGTCCATGAAGCTGCGTATTGTCTCCGATCTGCATTTGGAATTCGACCATGCGTTTCGTCTGCCGGTATGCGAATATGATAAGCAAAGCATATTGATACTTGCCGGTGATATTGGGGTGGCGGCGACGATCGATGCCCATCGGGCGTTTTTCGAGGAAACCGTTCCACGATTCAATGCGGTTATCTATGTGATGGGAAATCACGAGCATTATCATGGCAATATTGATACCACCGAGCCTATTATTCGTGATGCGGTTCAAGGTAAAAATGTTCATGTGCTTGAAAACCGTACCGTGTCTATTGGTGAGTATGCGTTTATCGGTGCGACACTTTGGAGTGACATGAATGGTCATGACAGTAACACCATGCTGGCCGCCGCGGAGCAAATGAATGACTACTACTGTATACAAGGTGCCGGAGGTAAACTCACGCCCGACATCACCAGCGAAAAACACAATCATTCAAGGCGTTTTATCGATTCGGCATTACAGTCGCCTAAAGCCGTGGCTGGGCGTGTCGTGGTGACCCACCATGCGCCCAGTCCTCGTTCCATCGCCGAGCCTATCGCCAACTTTCATTTGAATGCGGCCTATGTCAGTGACCTGGAGGATTTGCTCATCAATCACCAACCCCTCTGTTGGGTGCACGGCCACACCCATGACAGCGCCGACTATCGCTTGGGCGTCAGCCGGGTTATTTGCAATCCCCGGGGCTATGCGCCTGACGCGCTCAACCCGGCATTTGATCCATCGTTATGCATCGACATCGAATAAGCAACGCTAGTGTCGTGTCTCCTATAAAACGTGCGTTTAGAAAGCCACTCACGGTGCGAGTGCAAGGCGCAGACCGCCGGGAATGGTGGTCGCCTTTCCAAGGTCCGGAACGCAGCAATCGCACCTTGAGTGGCTACCCGGAGGGCGAGATAGATTTTTTTAGGCAACCGTCAAGTCTATCTCGTCACAATGTGCGTTTTATATGAGACACTACACTAGCAAGTGGTTGGCCTTAACGGTGCTGGCCGCGACCGGCTGGCCGTTGTGGGCGAACGATATCGTACTGCGGTTTGACGCTGGGCAACCCCGGTATGTTTACGAATCACCGGCCTGTATGATTGCCTGGCGATGGGACAAACACAAGGCATTGCTGCACAATGACATGGATTGCAGTATCGCCTTGGTCGAAATGGAAAAGATACACACCCGGTTGCTCGACCGCGTCATGCGCAATCCGTCGCCGTCTCTGCGCGCATTGTATTGGGGCAGACTCAAACAGAACCGCGCTCATATGTTGCGTTTTGTCCTGTTAATGGACAAGATGTGGCGATCCAATCAGCCGGCCTTGATCGATCCGGTGGATTTGGTTCAACTGCTTAACAAGCATCATGTGTTCCGGGAACTGGAGCAAGTATTCGCCCGCCAGAATATGGTGCTCAAAGTCAGCCAGGTTAAAAGCTTGCTGTTTAAGCGTGCCTCGCGTACACCGATTTACACGGAGCTAAAAAAACGGGGCTTTCGCGCCCGACAAACCGTACCTTATGATGCGATCATCTGGTTTAGCATCAAACCCATGGATATTGAAACCCGTCCGATCGTACGACCAACACCATCTGTCGGACAGCCACCCGAAAAATAGCGGTTTGACCGGTTGCCCGCTAGCGCTGCCCTTTACCTATAGAAACTGCTGAACATAGTGGGATGAAGCCCTGCGCATCCGCCGTGAGGACGAACTACCGGTCTATGAGCAACTGGGCGATGTGCGTTCCAAACGCATCACCCAGGTCAAGATTGCCATGGTCTATATTTAAACACGTTTGAATTGTGATCATTGGCTTGGCGCCATCAACGGATCCTGTGTACGTTAATGATCCGTTGTGGCTGGGAGACCGTGCACACATTCAGGGTCAGTTCAATTCGGCACATTTGATTGCGACAAATACTCCAGCCTGTCCCTCGCATGGGTATGACCAAGAGCCGCGGCGCGCATATACCAATAACAAGCATTGCGGATGTCATGATGAAAAATCGGGCTTTGTTCGTACAGCATGCCCAGATTATACATAGCACCGATATGCCCCTTTTGCGCTGCCTGGTTAAACCATTTAGCCGCTTCCTGGTGGCCTTGGCCACCAGCCGTGGACATATTTAAAATCAGCACCCCCAAATTATTTTGCGCCTTGGTGTCACCGTGCTGGGCAGCCTGCAAATACCATCGCTTGGCCAATTTTTTATTTTGTGCAACACCCAGCCCCTTCTCCAACAACACGGCCAGATTACTTTGCGCCGGCGTGTAGCCGTTTCTAGCCGCAGCTTGATAATACTGCGCAGCCAGCGGAAGATTTTTTACCATGGCAAAGCCGGTTTCATGCAGCGTACCCAACTGGGATTGCGCAGGTGCAAACCCCAATTTAGCCGCCTGATGCAATAAATCCACACCCTGCGTCACCGTGTTTCGATCATCGTTATTTAGCAACGACTTACCGGTTTGAAATAATTGCTGGGCACTCTCGCATACGGACGATTGATTCACCTGCAGCAGGGTATCCAAATCATCGTGCTTGGTGATGGACTTTACCGGGGTTAACTCAGGAAATTCACCGATTTGCCCATCGGACACCGGTGAATCACCGATCGCCGGTCGTGGCGGTGTCGCAGACAGATGCAATTCTTTTGGACTACCGGCCCTGGTGGGTAAATTGGTGGTTCCCGCCGACCGGCTTGTCCGCTGGTCGGATAACCGTTGCGACATGGGTTGTGCCGGTAAGCGTCGTTGCGCGGGCCGGGTTGGTATTTGCGGCTGCGCCGGTCGCTGCTGTTGAACCGGCCGCCGCTGAGCCGGCATGCTTTGCTGTTGAGCGGGTATGGGTGGATCAGGTCGTTTCGCCGGCATACGGTGTTGGGGAAGATTTGGCTGCTGGGTAAGCTGTTGGGGTAAGTTTTCACCGTAATGCAAGGTTGCCACCCGTTGCGCCAACACCAATATTTCCGGAATGTTACTGCACAAACAAACTGTTTTATTTTTAATTAATTTTCCCAATACCGGAATAATCTTTGACTGTGCCGATAAACCCAGTCTCGCGCCTGGCTCATCAAGCAACAACATGGAATAGGGCCTGATAAAAAGCCGTGCGATACCGATTCGCAACCGATCACCTTCATCGATGCGCGGATCGTTGTCACTGATAACTGAGGCCAAGCCTTTTTCCAACCGATTAATGAGCGGATGCAGGCCGGCCATCCCAGCCGCGATAACAATACGTTCGGCGTCAGCATCGGCTTCCGTACCGGCGATATTTTCGGCCAGCGTGGATGAAAAAAGGTATACGCGCTTTGGTAGAATACCTGTTCGCCGCAGCCAATGCGAAGCGTTAAATCGCCAGGTATCGATTCCGCATGCGCGAACATTACCGCGAGTCGGAACAAAAAGTCCCGCGATCAGATACAGCAATGTTGTTTTACCCGCACCTTTTTCTCCCCGTATACCCACGCATTCACGGGGGCCGATTGACAGGCTAATCCCGCGAACAGCCGGTTGCGGTGATCCCGCATAGCTAAAGTCCGCCTGTTTAATTGACACGGATATGGGTCCTGCTGGTGACACCATGCGGCGCTGCGCTTCGTCCGGGCTCCAGTCCATCCACGGTTGTAACTGCCGGGATAAGGTATTTAGATCGGACCAATGGGTAAAATAACTTTTACTTTGCGCAATCAACGATACGGCCAGAGCTGTATAAACCATCATGCTCAACGCGGGACCCGTATGACCGCCTTACGTGGCCGGAAACACATTAATCCATATGATCGTTAAACTGCCGATCAACGCCGCAAAATAAATCATGGACAGGGTAAGTCGGGTTCGCCATTGAGCCCATGCCACCCAGCTGGACTCGTCAGTGACACTATCCATACGGGCCAGCTCACGCTCTTCCAGGTTTAGAAACTTGATAGCCTGTGCCGCCGACACAAATTCTTCAATTTTACGTTGCAGAAGGTGCCGGGTGTAGTATTGACGATGCGCCAGTTCGATGGAACGGTGTTTTTGCCGTTGATGAATAGCGGCATAGCCGATCAAAATGGCAAACACCGACAGCGGCAGTTCACCTTCCGACGAAAGCATCAACGCCGCCAGCAGTACAAGTAAAACTATCGTGTAGGGAAGGTTCCAACACAACGCAACCACATGGGACCAAAGCAGTTCGACGGGCTCCTGCAAAAAGCGCAAATCATCTTCACGGTGCCGAAATTGTTGAAACGGAAGTTGCGCATGAATGGTGAGAATATCCTGACGCATGCGGTGTGCGCCGAGTATCTGAAATCGAAAGCCGGTAAACTGGAACAAAAAGTGCAAACATCCGCCGGCAACGAGCAACATGGCTACCGGTATAAATGATTTGCTCAAAATGGTGGATTGCTGGTGCTGGGTGAGTGAATGAAACAATTCAGGAAATAAAAAAGGTGTAAACGACAGGCAAACGGCTATACCGACCAGACACAGCAACCCGGCAACCAGTAATCGGCTTTTGTTGTAAAATAATAAATCAGCTAAATGCATGCCAATCCATCATTAAGTCCAAAACCGCACATGCCGACCTCGAAAGGTAAATGCATTGACTATTTGCCAAAACCCAGCCGAGCGCCGCCGACATACAATTTTGAAATTTCCGACACGGATCTTCCGGCTCATGATGACAACACACCACGAACGTTTCGACCACCCCCTGGGTAATTATACGCATATTTGTTGCTATAAGATCACCCTATCACCGGAAAATTAACATTTATTGATCTTACAGGTCAGATAAGCCCTTGACTGGCTTTATAGCCGTTTTCAACCGTTCAACAATCATGGGTTTTGCCACCGACTCCGGCTACCGCGCCCTATTTTTACATCAAATCCTGCATGGAAAATACCCGCATGCCTGATCGTCCGGCTGGATACCTCCGCCATAATTGTCCACTCGTTACCGCCGCGATGACAGCCCGCGCCAAAACCGGAAAAACGTTGTTTCGGAACGCACGCTGACAATACATCACAAGTAAGCTGCGATTTGCTGTTGGCAATAAGTCCGGCAAGCCCTGATCCTGAGCCATATGCGTCAGAGCTGTACGGCGTCATGGGCAATGTACAGCAACCATCGTTAAGCAATTGCGAACTGTCGACCTACCGTAAATGCGCACTGAATTGGCTGTAGAAACACCGTGGCTTGCGCCCGATGCGAGGTTGAGTCTATGGCAACTTCAGGACAAGGTCCCACAGGCCACGCATACCCGCAACAATCGTACGGATAAATCCAAATATCATTAGTTTTTTAGGTCATAATCCAGCGTCTTAGCGACGAAAACGCTAATAAATTCATTATATCACCATCTATTAACATGGTTAATGTGTAAACTTCCGTCAGGGTGCGTATAAAATCACCGCATGAATCGCTTATTCATAAAAATAATTTGGTGGGACTTGCAATTTTTCGTATAATTCTCAACCCATTAAGAAACAAGTCAAAGACAATCCCTGACCATCACATAAAGTGTGATTAAGTTCAACGAAGGGTGTTTTCACACCTATATACTCAACTACGGGAAGTTTAGACTTCGTCGAATGAAACCATAACTAAAATAGGTTAATTGTAATGAATTCGCTAAAGAGGTTGGTAATGAACCAAGGAAAAATCCAAAGAACGATTGTTCCCTATATGGCCCTATTATTGCTGGTTGTCGCGGGGTGTTCAGGTGGCGGCGGTGGAGACAGTGGTCCCGGCGGGCCTACCAATACGGGCACCAATATCAACGCTTTAGTGGAAATTGTCGCCCGCGCGGGTCCGATTGTCGCTGTGCACGTGGACGAATTGGCTAAACTTGACGGCAGCCGTTCGCGTGCATCATCCCGTGAATCGCTGAACTTTGCCTGGAAGTTTACCTCCATACCCGACGGTAGCAAAGCGGAACTGGCTGATGACAAAACCGCTTATCCCAGTTTTGTGCCTGATGTAGCTGGAACCTACCGAGTTCAGCTTATCGTCAGCGACAGCACGCTGACCAGCCAGCGTGACATTGCACTGGTCGCGGTCACCCCAAAGGGTGAGGAGTCTCCGACAGGCAGCTACAATCATGCGGGTTTATCATCCAACTGCGTGAATTGCCACGGCAACGACCCCAAGCTTGTCGGCAAAACCGAGAATCATTCACCCACGTCGAATACGTGCCAAGCCTGCCATACACCCTTCGGCTACGAAATCATTGCTTTTACCGATCACGATGAAGTATTCGGTAGCTGCAGCAGTTGCCATAATAATGTCATTGCCATCGGCAAATCACCATTCCACGAAGAGACCGTGGCTGAGTGCGATGATTGCCATGACAACACCACCAGCTTTTTGAAGCTGGCCGATGACGGCAGTTATGATCATACCGAAGTCAACAGCAATTGCGTTATCTGCCATAACGGTATTTTAAGCATCGGCAAAACCAACGATCACCCGACAACCGAAAAAGACTGCGTTGCCTGCCATAACACCACCGATTTTGCCGAAGTTTTCTTTGACCACAGCGACATCACACAAGATTGCGTGGAGTGCCACCGCAGCCATATTGACGGTGATGCCGCGGTTGCCAAGGGTCGCCCGCTGGTGGACACCCATCCGGACCGGGACGATTGCGAAACCTGCCATAACACCAAAACGTTTTTGGCCGATGGTGTGTTTGACCATACCCAAGTCGTCGCCAATAACACACCGTGCACGACCTGCCACGGCGCAGCGGAAGGCACCCCGGATATCGCGCCCGGCAAACCGGCCCATCACATGCCGACGGAACAGGAATGCAATGCCTGCCATACCCTTGGCACTTTTGAAACCGGTACCTACGACCATATTAATGAAAATACTCAAGCGCTTGAGACGACTTGCATGGAGTGCCATGACGGCAAAATTGCCACGGGTAAAACACGCAATCATGTGACCACTGATAAGGATTGCGGGGAATGTCACGCCATTAAAGAGGATTTTAAAGGCGGCACCTATGCACACGCGGATAATCTGACGGAATGCGCATCTTGCCACAACGGCGTCACCGCCATCGGTAAGAAAGACAAGCATATACCTGACCTTAAAGATTGTATTGAATGTCACGAAGTCGGTGACGCATTTAAACCGTCCACCTTCGCCCACCAAGGTATCACCAACGGTTGCGCGGGTTGCCATAACGGACGTTTCCCCGATGCCATCGGCAAACCAGAAAAAGGTCACTTGCCCACCAGCCAGGATTGTTCCAACTGCCATATTGTGGATGGGTTTGCTCAGGTTCAGTTTACGCACAAGGGCATACTCAACGATTGTGAATCCTGCCATAACGGTAAATATACCGGGGTACTGGGTAAATCAGCCGATCATATCGTGACCACCGAAGATTGCGGCCTGTGCCATACCACCGCCAATGACCCGGCCACCGGCAAGCCCAATTTCAAATACGGGACATTCGACCATACCGGCATCGTGGACAATTGCATGTCATGCCATGATGGGGTAAGGGTGATCGACGGCAAGGTGGCGATCGGCAAAACACCGGATCACTATCAGACGACGGATGATTGCAGCGTCTGCCATATACCCGGTACCTTTAAGACGGCGTTTTTCGACCATACCGGTATCAAAAACAACTGTATTTCCTGCCACAACGGCATCAATGCTTCCGGCTTACCGACTGGGCATTTGCCGACCGGCAAGCAGGATTGCAGTGATTGCCACAACACCGAAAAGTTTGCCGGCACCACCTTTGAACACCAAGGTATCGACAGCAATTGCATGAATTGTCACGATGGTGTTACAGCGCCAGGCAAACGCACCAATCACGTACCCACCGGCAAAGACTGTAGCGCTTGCCACTTGACGACGGGTTTTAAACCGGCAACATTTGATCACGAAGGCATCGTGGACAAATGCGAATCCTGTCATGACGGAGTATTCGCCATCGGTAAAACCATTAATCACCTGGCGACCGTCGAGGATTGCGGTGTATGCCATTCCCCCTTTGACCCCAAAGGCTTCGCCGGTGCCGTGTTTGATCATACCGGTATCGTGGACGGTTGTTCGGATTGCCACGGCGTAACATCAAAAGGTAAGCCCACCAGCCATTTGCCAACCACCTTGGACTGCCACTTCTGCCATACCACGTCTACCTTTAAGGGTGGTACCTGGGATCATCGGGGCATCACCGGTGGTTGCAGCGACTGCCATGACGGCAGCAAAGCCAAAGGCAAGGGCAAAAGTCATTTTGTCACGAACAAACAATGCAATACTTGTCATTCGACGAACGGCTGGGCACCGATTAACTTCACTCATGCCACAAACAACAACTATCCGACTGGGCATGAAAAAAATAAAAAAGTTGCCTGTGCCAAATGTCACACCAACAATACGGATGTACCCACGTATTCCGCCAAGGATACGACACTGAAACCTGATTGCGCCGGATGCCATGAGGGCAACTACAGCCCCGGGGATCACAAAAAGCATACGGTCCGGGATTACAAAGACTGTGGTCGTTGCCATTCCGTCACGGGAAGTAAATTCCGGGAACCGTAGTAATAGGGGACGGCACAGGGATGTGCCGGTCACTGAAAAAGGACATCAATGCACCGCGCGAAACGATGCGGATTGGAAAAACGACAGGTATTTTTTCCCAATGGGTGGCCCAAACAGGCCACCCATTTTCTTCCCGATAAAAGCTTTTCGGCTTACAGACCCAACGGATTACCAGTCTTTAAACACGGCCAGTCTTTAAACACGGGCAACCACGCCCTTATCCAACCCATTTGGGTCAGAATCGTACGCCTCTCACCACGAGTCGTGCTGCCTATGATCAATGTATTTTAAATCGCCCCAGTTGATCACCTGCCCGCCGGGGTCGCACCCCGGCTGTTCCAGGTACTCCCTGGTTGACGTGACTTCCAGGCATGGCGAGCGCTCGCTTATTTCGGACCCTTGGGTATGGATTTTCATGGCTGTGGAACATGTAGCCTGGGTGAGGCACGAACCCGGGTAATCGAAATTAACATCATTATGCAGATTCGTGATACCCAAGGACGAAGAGGTTTTTTTTGATCAGCCGGGTTCGCTATCGCTCACCCAGGCTACTTTTGGGCGTCGCCTGGCCATCCTTGGGCGTCATGGCGATGATCCACTCAACGGTAACCGGGTGAATCTGTCACGCTGACCATGGCGTTTAAAACACTGGGCGATGTTTAAAACATTGGTCGACTAGCGACCCGATCATTCTTCCATATGCCGGAAGTGTCTCCAAACATACCAGGCAAATACCGCCACAAGAACCATGCCGATGACGGTGTCAAACCGGTGAAAGTAGCCGCCAAGGGTGCGCCAGTTTTCGCCGAGTTTGACACCGATCCATGCCAGCAACCAACACCAGATAAACGAACCAAGAAAAGAATAAACAATAAAGCGCCATATAGGCATTCGGGCTACACCCGCCGGAAACGCGATAAAGGTCCGAATAATGGGCAGGAGCCGGCCGACAAAAACAGTTATATCACCGTGACGACGGAACCAGCTATCAGCCAGGTCCAAATCCCGCTGTGAAACCAATACATACCTGCCGTATTTCTGGACCAGGGGGCGCCCGCCGCGGGCACCCAGCGCATAGGCCAGTAAAGATCCCAAAACACACCCAGCCGCCCCGGCCATCGCCACAACCCACAGATTCATGGAACCAACATAAACCAGGTAACCGGCGAAGGGCATAATGATTTCGGAGGGCAACGGTATACAGGCGCTTTCAATGCCCATCAGTACAATTAATCCACCGTATCCAAAATCGGATATCGTGGCGATGATAAGACCTGCCAGCAGTGTAAACATTTTTTCGACCATAGTAACCTTTCACTGCCCGGGCGGCACGTTCCGGCATTTGGCATAAATTAACCGCGGTTATTAAAACGGTATGGGATCGTCGCTTTCCTCGGGAATGCACTCCGTGCTGCTATACCGGATATTGATTAGACTTTCAGCGATATCCGCTTGCTGTCTTCGTTCACAATTCACCCATACACGCGCGTTATAGGGAATACAATAATCCCCGCTGGCGTTAAGAGCGTTAATCAAATCTTCCCGAGATACTTCAATCACTGTTTCGGTTTTAACGGTTTTTTTATTTAAAACTTTCATCATTTCACCATTGCTGTTATAAACAAATTATTCACAAAAAAATTCCTGGCCGATATTTTAATCCAAAATCCGCCTGAATTCACGCTACAGATCACTTGTCAATCTATTGATTTATAAAGACTTTAAACACCAATTATCGATGAACGCAAACAACGGCTGGATTTATGCGTAATGGTCTCACTTTGTTGCCATTTTCACTAACTTTTGTGGTGGGTTCGGGATGTTAAATAGTTTTCTCATGCCCTCAGGATAGTGACGAAATTTTTATCGTTTTCGTGTTGTTCCTTGCGAACGTGTTCAATATCAATATCCGCAAATCGTTTTGCCAAGTTCTGTTTACCTTTCAGTAAGATGGCCAAATAATCAGGATGCGACAAATTTTTCACCAACGGCGTATCGGCAAACATCCCTTTTAGGGTGCGGGATAAATTATGTTGTCCGTTTTTTTTGCGACCATGTTGTTTTAGGCACCGAAATGAGCGTTCCATCAAATTATTCGTCCGACAGGGTTGAATCGTCGTTTTCCCGATACGTGTTTCGACCTCGATAGGATATGCAAAAAGATTTTCCCAGTATCTGTCTATTTGCTTTACCATCTTAAGGTAGCGTGTATCGTTTGATGCTAACGCAACTATTTTGGCTGAGTGGCGGAATTTTTTCACTCGATTTTCTATCGTTTTAATATCTTTATCACCTTCATCATTAAGACCTTGATTGTTTTCAGGATCAGCAATTCTCATGCCCTCTCGGAGCAATTCAAAGATTGAAATTTTCTCCTGTATACATGAGACCAGTTTTTTAAGTGCAGAATCGGTGAGTGTTCTGTTCAAGAGATTCTGTTTTTTACATAAACCGCCCGTTATTTTACACCCGCTGCGGCACAATTATTGTCATCTGCCTGTGACCTGTTCGTTAATTGTCACAATTCAGCCCAATTCGGCTCATAGGCTATCTAAAAGCGTACCGAATTTGCTACTATCTATGAACCGGTTTCACTTCCAACAGTGAGATACCCCATGAAAAAAAGTGTTACGCTGACCGACAATGTCACTGGACGCAGCATTGAGCTTCCGATCCACGACGGCACCGACGGACCCCCGGTTATCGAGATTAGCAAATTGCATAAAGAGCTTGGTTATCTCACCTATGACCCCGGTTTTTACTCGACAGCCAGCTGCCATAGCAAAATCACATTTATTGACGGAGAAAAATCTGTGCTGCGCTATCGCGGTTACCCCATCGAGCAATTGGCGGAAAAAAGCAGTTTTATCGAAGTGGCGTATTTGCTGTTACACGGCGAGTTACCGAACACGGCTCAACTCGATCAGTTTAATCAGCATATTTCCGGTCATACCATGATTAATGAAAAATTAAAACGGTTTTATGACGGTTTTTACCATAACGCTCATCCGATGGCAATCATGGTCGGTATTGTCGGTTCGCTGTCGGCGTTTTACCACGATTCCACCGATATCCATAACCCCAAGCACCGGGAAATCGCTGCCCATCGACTGATAGCCAAAATGCCGACCATCGCGGCGGCGAGTTATAAATACTCCATCGGTGAACCTTTCGTCTATCCCGACAACAATTTAAGTTATACCGCCAATTTTATGCAGATGATGTTTTCCGTTCCAACCAATGCCTACCATGTCAACCCAACCGTGGAACGGGCATTGGATTTGCTTTTTATTCTGCATATGGATCATGAGCAAAACGCAAGCACGTCCACGGTTCGACTGGCCGGTAGCTCGGGGGCCAATCCTTTTGCCTGCGTCGCTTCCGGCATTACCGCCCTTTGGGGCCCTGCCCACGGCGGCGCCAATGAAGCGGTAATCAATATGCTCAATGCCATCGGCGACAAAAGTCGCATTCCTTCGTTTATCACCCAGGCCAAGGACAAATCCAATCCTTTTCGATTGATGGGATTCGGTCATCGGCTGTACAAAAACTACGACCCACGCGCCGCCATACTGCGTAAAATGTGTCACAACGTACTGGAAGAGTTGGGTTACGGCAATGATCCACTGCTTGATCTGGCATGTGAGCTTGAAGAAATCGCACTGAAGGACGACTATTTTGTCGAACGCAAACTCTACCCCAATGTCGACTTTTACTCCGGTTTGATTTATCGCGCGCTGCGAATACCCGTCAGTATGTTTACGGTCATGTTCGCTATTGCCCGAACCGTCGGTTGGGTCGCGCAATGGATGGAAATGATGGAAGAAGACGTACAGCCGATCGGCCGGCCGCGACAATTATACACCGGTGCGACGCAAAGGGATTACGTCAAAATCGGTGAGCGTGGCTGACGATGCTTCGCCGCGGACAAGCCGATTAATCGTTGCCTGCATGATTGTCGACGCGTTGCTGAATCCACGCCCGCCAACCGCCCAGCTTACTGATATCCTTGGCCTCGCCCACCACGTACGCTTCGCACAAAAAACCCAACACTTTTACATCATCCGCCAAAGCAACATGTCCTATACATAACGGCGAAGGCACTTTGCGCATAAACTCACCAAACCGCGCCACCGGTATACGCCAGATTTCCACATCGATACTATAGCCTTGTTCAACCCGCACCAGCCCGGGCCGCGGCGGATCAAATTGGGTCAATGCGTAAAACCGGTATAAGGGGGCGGTCTGCGCGGTTCGCACCCGTACCGCACCCAACGCCACCAGTTGTTGATTGAGAGGCAGGCCGGACATATGGGCGCCGCAAACGCATAATTCCATTCCCGTATCAATAGTCATGCTTGCATTAAACTCCTGATCCGTTTGGCGACAGTGATAAGTTTGGCATCGGTAAACGCCGGTCCGATAATGGTGATTCCGAACGGACTGCCTTGTTCGCTGATGCCCGCCGGTATGGCGATGGCCGCCAAATCCAGAAGGTTAACGAAATTGGTGTAGTAACCGAGTTTCTTATTGACACCATGGGGATCCGCTTTTTCTTCCGCCAAGGTAAAGGCCCGTCCATAGGTGGGCAATACCAGGGCGTCATAACGGCGGAAATACTCATCGGTCATTTGTTTAAGTTCACGCAGCCTGTAATACGCGGCAAATACCTGCTTGGCGGTGTAACGATTTCCCGGCTGGATGGACTGTTTTACCGCATCATGAACCGTCCCTTCGCGGTCCACCAGATCACCGACCACCAGGGCTCGCTCGGCCACCCAAGGCCCACCGTATAACAGTTCGGCGGTTTGCTTAAACGGCGTGTATTCCAGTGCGGATAAGGAAAACCCGGACTGGATTTTGTCGACCGCCTGGCGGTACTGTTGCGGCGCCTGCCGGCAATCGAAAAATTCCAGATCGGTATCCTGGGCGACGGCAATGTTTAAACCGTCAACGCTGTCATAACCGGCCAGCGGTTGCGCATGGAATCGGGAAAAAGCATCCCGGTTGTCAAAGCCCGCCATGGTTTGCGTCACGGTCACGGTGTCTTCAATACTCAGCGCAAACACCGATACACAGTCCAGGCTGCGGCAAGCGGGCACGACGCCATGGTTACTTAGTATGCCGCGGCTTGGCTTTAAGCCGACAATATTATTATAGGCAGCGGGAACCCGCCCGGAACCGGCAGTGTCGGTTCCCAAGGAAAAACTGATCAGACCCTCGGCCACGGCGACCGCGGAACCTGAGCTGGATCCGCCCGGCAGCAGATCCGGCCTGACCGCGTTTTGGGGTATGCCGTAAGGCGTGCGGGTACCTACCAATCCGGTGGCAAATTGATCCATATTGGTTTTACCCACCAGGATGGCACCGGCGGCCAATAATTTGTCCACCACATAAGCGGTCTCGGTGGCCTGGTAGGCAAATGCCGAACAGGCTGCCGTGGTTTGAACATCCACCACATCGATATTGTCTTTGACCGCAAACGGCATACCGAATAACGGATAACGTTGATAAAGGGCTTGCCCATCGGCCAGGCAACGGGCTTGCCGATCCGCCAACGTGTCGGCCTGTTTTTGCAGGGCGGCGGCGGACAGCTTGCTGATCCAAACAGCCTGATGGCGTTGATCGTTGAGACCTTCACTAAGCCGCGCGACCATCTCATGGGGACTCAACGACCGGGATTCATAGGCCGATCGCAGATGCGCTATGCTTAACGGACCTGCCGCGTCAGGCATGTTGCTCAAACGCCACCGGACGCTCCCATATGGCCAGTACGATACAGCCGTTCGGGCTGAATACGCTGTGGGACGTTCCCGGTGCATTGATCACAAGGGTGCCCGGTGCGTATTCACCGTTTTGGTCGGCTTGGGATCCGTGCAACACGAAAATGTGCTCAAAACCCTGATGCAGATGATTGGGCACCTTGGCGCAGGGTGCGTACCTCAACAGCGCGGCACTGGGGCCGTCGTCGGTTTGATAGAGATAACAAATATCAACACCATCCCGCAGAACCTGCCAGTTATAACTGTTTTCGTTATTCGCTATGGCGAATAAATCCAAATCCACCCGGTTACGTTCCATAGGCTTCCTGTAATCCTTCCATAACCCGGTCGCTTGTTGCGGTCCATCCCACAATAGCGCCCTGCGCGGTTATCATGTCAAGCGTGGCTTGTTTGAAATCGGGGAAATAACTTTCCGTGGCATCTTCAATCAACAGACATTCATAACCACGGTCATTGGCTTCACGCATGCTGGTTTGTACACATACTTCCGTGGTCACCCCGGCAAACAACACATGGCTGACCTCAAGCTCGGTCAATATCCGCTGTAAGGGGCTGGCGTAAAAGGCGCCCTTGCCGGGTTTGGTGATTTCATACTCGCCATGCAGGGGTAACAAATCATCGACAATCCTGTTACCGGGCTCACCGTCCACCAGGATACGACCCATGGGACCCGCATCACCGATGCGTAAGGTGCTGGTTCCACGCAAACGTTTCGAGGGCGGGCAATCGGACAAATCCACTGCATGGGCTTCACGGGTATGGATAACCGGCAACTGCAATCGCCGGAATGTTTCAAGCACCTGTTTGACCGCCGGAATAATGGCCTTCAAGGGTGCCACGTCGTTGCCCAGCACCGATCCGAACCCACCTTGCTCAATAAAATCTTTCTGCATGTCAATGATGATCAGCGCCGGGGGCTTGTTGCCCAGCGGGTAAGCATAGGGTTTAGCATCGATATTCATGGTTGTTGATCGTTTTCAGTTGGCTGTCGATGGGCTATGGCTATGCGGCACGGTATACGATTATTCAATACGCCCCATGTCACCAAAACCGTGCTGGGCAAACAGACCAAACGCACCGTATGTAATGCCGTCGTCATCAATGCCCCGCCATATATTGGCCCACGGTGGTCAGGTCAGCCTTGTCGGGCGTGGTCTCATACACCAGTTGGCCGCCGGAGATCACCATAACCCGGTCACTGAGTTCCAGGATCTCGTCCAGATCTTCACTGATCAACAGCACCGCGGCGCCCCGGTTGCGGGCTTGCATAATTTTTTCGCGAATGTCGGAAGTGGCGCTGAAATCCAGTCCAAAACAGGGATTGGCCACCACTAACACATCCGCGTGATGCTCCAGTTCCCTGGCCAGCACGGTGCGCTGCACATTGCCGCCGGATAGATTGCCTATGGCCTGGTCGGGGCCGGCGGTTCGAATGCCGAATCGTTCGATCAAGGACACGGCGGACTTCTTTATCGCGGTACGGTTTAAGATCCACTGTTTGTAAGCAAACGGCGAGCGGTCAAATCGACGAAAAGCCAGGTTGTCCGCCACGCTCATGCTTGCGACACTGGCATTGCGCAGCGGCTCTTCCGGCAACACATGAAACTTATGCTTGGCCATCTGCGCTCGGCGAGCCTGGTATAGGTCATCCTGCACTTTGATTTCGCCCTGACTGGCGTCGCGTTGGCCCGCCAACACTTCCACCAATTCCCGTTGTCCGTTACCCGATACACCCGCAATGCCGACGATCTCCCCGCCGCCCACGTGCAGGCTGAAATCGTTTAACGCCGGTACCCCGCTGTCGTCATCAGTGCACAGATGGCTTAACGACAACACCGCATCGGACTCGGTTGTCATGGTACGTTGCAAGGCTGTGGAACGGTATTCATGGCCAACCATCATATTGGCCAGTTTCTGCGGGTCGACATCGCTGACTTTGGCGCTACCCGCATAGGCGCCTTTGCGAAGAACAGTCACATCCGCGCTGTATTCCATCACTTCACGAAACTTGTGGGTAATGATCAAAACACTCAAATGACCGGTCTGCGTCATGGCTTTGATTTGCCCCAGGACTTCATCGGCTTCACTGGGGGTAAGCACCGAAGTGGGCTCGTCAAGAATCAGAATATTGATATCCAGCAGCAATTGTTTGACAATCTCTACTTTTTGCTTCTCGCCGGCCGCCAATTTATTAACCGAGGTGGACAGTGGAATCTGAAACGGCATGTTCGCCATTTTTTCTTCCACCGCCGTGCGCTCTTTTTTCCAGTCGATGACAGGTGGTAGATGGCTTCGGGACAAGACGATATTTTCCAACACCGTCATATTGGGTATCAGGGTAAAGTGCTGGTAAACCATGCCAATGCCGACATCATGGGCGGCATGGGGGTTGCTCATGGTTACTTGTTTGCCGGCGATCATCAATTCACCATCGTCGGGCTGGTAATAGCCCATGATGCATTTAACCAGGGTACTCTTTCCGGCACCGTTCTCACCCAACAGGGCATGAAAACTACCTTGCTCGAGTTTAAGCGAAACATCATCAAGCGCTAACACCTCGGCAAATCGTTTGCTGATATGCAGGGCTTCCAGAGCCGGTTCCCTTTTCAGAGCCGTGCTGCTCACGGCAAAGCGTCCAACAACCGTCCGGCATTCGATACGCTGCCGAAAACACCGCCTTGCATCGTGATCATTTTGACTGCCGCGTCATGGTTGCCCTGGTCGGTGGCGCCGCAACAATCGTCCAATAACAGACATTCATAACCCCGGTCGTTGGCTTCACGCATGGTGGTGTGCACACAAACATCGGTGGTGATACCGGTCAGCACCATATTGGCGATACCGCGCTGGCGTAACAGCATATCAAGGTTGGTGGCGCAAAACGAACCTTTGCCCGGCTTATCGATGATCGGTTCACCATCCAGGGGTGCCAGTTCGGAAATAATTTCCCAGCCGGGTTCGCCGCGTACCAGGATACGGCCGCAGGGTCCTGCGTCACCGATACCGGCGCCGATTCGCCGGCTTCGCCAGCGCTTATTGGCGGGTAAATCGCTTAAATCCGGGCGGTGGCCTTCACGGGTATGAATGATGGTAAAGCCGCCTGCACGCATCGCGGCCAGCACTTTTTTAATAGGCTCGATAGGCGCCCGGGTTAGGCTTAAATCGTAACCCATGCTGTCGACATAGCCGCCTTTGCCGCAAAAATCTGTCTGCATGTCGATAATGATCAATGCGGTATTGTCCGGTTTTAATTCACCGTTGTAGGGCCACGGGTAGGGATCGGCTTTTATAAAGGTAGTCATGATTCTTGTTTACCTCATGGAAAGTTCACCGGGCATGCCGGCAAGGCGGACTTGCGAAGAGGACGTTATCATCATAATCACCAGGGTCAGCACATACGGCGTTGCGTTAAACAGGTAATAACCCCAGGTAATACCGATGGATTGCAGGGCAGGGCCAAGGGCTGCGGCAACGCCGAATAACAACGCCGCGTATAAACAGTAGACGGGATTCCAGCGCGCAAAAATGACCAACGCCACGGCCATCAAACCCTGGCCGCTGGACAAACCTTCGTTCCAGCTACCGGGATAATACAAGGATAGAAAAGATCCGCCGACACCGGCAAGAAAGCCACCCATCATGGTGCTCCATAGTCGCACCCGGTTCACATTGATACCCATGGCGCGGGCGGCTTCCGCGCTTTCGCCAACGGTACGTACGATCAAACCCCACTTGGCATATCGAAAAAACCAGCCCATGGCCGGCGCCAGCAGCAAGCCGGCTATAAACAACACGTTGATCTGCAACGCCGCGCGAACCACCGGTGAATCGCTCCACCAGCCCAAGGCGATAGCGGGTAAATGCGGCGCGCTCGGTTGAATTAAGGGTTTACCGATATAAAAGGCCAGGCCGGTACCAAACAGCATTAAGGCGATGCCGACCGCAATATCGTTAACCTTGGCCTGCTGGCATAGTAAGGCGTGAATAAATCCCAATAAAGCGCCGCTAAGACCGGCCACCAAAACCCCCAGCCAGGGCGATCCACTGACCAGGGAAATACCGTAGCCGGCCATCGCACCCATAACCAAGTTACCTTCCAGGCCCAGGTTAATACGACCGCTTTTTTCAGTCAGGCATTCACCGAGACTGACAAAAAGAAACGGTGTACCCACCCGAATGGCGCCGCCGAAAATGGCTATCAGAATGCCGTATGCGCCAATGTCTTCTCCGCCACTCATGCTGGCGCCCCGTCCACCGGTTTAGCTTGTGATGCGCTGACCGGTTTGGACTGAAAAATCTTAAACCTGCCGTACAAACTGTCACTGGCCAGTATCACCACAAAGATCAACCCCTGCATCACCAAGGTGGTGGCGTCGGGCAAATCGTGCATGCGTTGCAGCAAACCGCCGGCGGCCCGTATGCCTCCCAGCAGTATCGCCACCGGAATGATGGCAATAGGGTTGTGGCGGGCTAAAAACGCCACCAGGATGCCGGCATAACCGTAACCCACATGCAGTGAACTGTTGGCGCGGCCATGAACAGCGGCCACCTCCAGCATGCCGGCCAAGCCGGCTGCCGCACCGCCGAGAAAACAGCACAGCAACATCAATTTACCCACCGGCAGTCCGGCCACCCGGGCGGCGCGCTCGTTGCCGCCGCTGATATCCACCGCAAAACCAAATGTGGTGCGGCGCATCAAAAACCACAACAGCACGCATACCAGCAAACCGTAAGCCAGCCCCCAATGGATGGACGATTCGCCCATATTGCCCAGCATATTGGCGTCACCGATGGGATAGGTGGAAGGTTTATTCAGGGTAGCCGGATCTTTCAGCGGCCCAACCACCAGAAAACTCATAAACGCGATCGCAATATAGTTCATCAGCAGGGAACTGATGGTTTCATTGACACCGCGAAAATGTTTAAGCGCGCCGACCGAGGCAATCCATAAACCGCCGCCGACCATACCGGCCAGGGCCATGGCCGAAATAACCAGCATGGGCGTTAAAGCACTAAGCGCGATACCGACCAGCGCGGCCAGCAGGCCGCCGACCACCACAGCGCCTTCCCCGCCGATAACGATCAATCCGATACGGGCGGGAAGCGCGGTGCACAAGGCAGTCAGCATCAGGGGCGCTGCGCGTACCAAGGTATTTTGCCAGGAAAACCAACTGCCGAACGCACCCCGGTACACGGAGTAGTAGACCTCAAACGGATTTTCACCGGCTACCAGGATAAACAATCCAAACAGCACCAGTGATACCACCAGTGCCGCCAGTGGAATCAGCAGCGGTTCCAGGTATTTGGCCGCAAACATGCTTAACTTTTAGTGGAGCCTATGACGCCTTCCACCATCCAATCCATGCTTTCCAGCCAGATATCGGTTTGTGCGTAGGACTTACCGTTGGCAATCACGGTTTTACCCGTGTTGTCCTTGATCGGTCCTTTGTAAACCACCATATCGCCGGCGGTAAACATTTTTCGCACTTTATCGGCGTGCGCCTTGGCCTTGGCGCTAACGACACCGCCGTAGGGCGAGCTTTTGACAATACCTTCTTTATAGCCGCCGCGAACCAGGTTGGGAATGGGTTTGCCGGATTTAATCCGGTCGGCATAGTCCTTATAAACTTTGCTCCAGTTCCATTGCGCGCCGGTGAGGAAACCTTTTTTTGCCAAGGGTGCGTTATTGGTGTGATAACCGCATGAAAAGATCCCGCGTTTTTCCGCTGTCTCCACCACAACTTTCGGGCTGTCCACATGACAGGTCAATACATCGATGCCCTGGTCCGCCATGCTGTTGGCGGCCTCGGCCTCCTTCACCGGGTTGGACCAGCCACCGGTGAACACCACGGTCGTGGTAATCGTGGGATTCACGCTACGCGCGGCCATGGTAAAGCTATTGATGTTGCGTAACACCTGAGGAATAGGCATCGCGGCGATATAGCCCAGTTTCCCGGTTTTACTCATATGACCGGCGACGATCCCGGACACATATACCGGCTCATCAATATATCCGAAGTAGCTGCCGACGTTTTTCGGATGTTTTTTGGCATCCCATAATCCGCCGCAATGCAGGAACATAATCTTCGGATATTTTTTAGCGATTTTTAAAATATGGGGATCAAAATAGCCGAATGAGGTGGGAAACAAAACCTGCGCGCCGTCCAGGTTGATCATGCTTTCCATAGTTTTTTGTACTTCAATGGTTTCCGGTACGTTTTCCTCGTCCACGGCCTTAACCCAATCCAAACCGGCCACCGCTGATTTGCCTTCGAAATGCGCTTGGTTGTAGCCGTAGTCATCCCGGGGACCCACATAGATAAATCCCATACGAACTTTTTTTGCCGCCCAAACCGGACTGATACCCATGCTTCCCAACGCGCCGGCCATGCCGCCTGCTGCCAAACCTTTTAATACTTGACGTCTTTTCATATAGTCACGACTCATCGACTACTCCCCCCTTGTGAAGAACTACCAAACCTATCATCGCCGCCCGGCTTGTAATAGGGAACAATGATCCTCGCCGAACCGCGAAAACCACGTATAAAACATCCGAATGAACCACCCGAAAGCTGTTGTATACAACGTTGCATGTATCATGCCAGATGCCTATCACGAATAAGCGCCTGATAGTCATGCTATTTGTTGATACTGCGTGCGAAGGCCCGTGTAAAACAGGCACCAATAAAAGGCATGAAATCCAAGGCATGCAACATCATGGAGCATGTCGGCAATCGTTAGCTTATTTGATCGCCGACAGTATAAAATGACACGATCAGCAAGGGAGATGGCATTGCGCAGGAAAAAACGATTTTCAACCCAGGACATCTATGAATCGTTACGGCGAATGATTACCGAGTTTGAGATCCTACCCGGTGCGCGCGTAACCGAGCATGAACTGGCTGACCGCTTTAAAGTCAGTCGAACACCTGTTCGTGAAGCACTGCACCGCCTGGAAACGGAAGGCCTGTTGAGCATCCGCCCCAAACAGGGCTGTTTTATTCGCCAGGTCGACGTCGAGGAAATCAGTCAATATTACGATGTGCGGGTGGGCTTGGAATCCATGGCCATCGAATTGGCCTGTGAAAACATGACCGATGAAGCCCTGCACGAACTGGCTGAATTTTGGGATCCCGGCAGCCGACCGGAAAGTTATGACTACCCGGATCAAATCAAGGAGGTGGAAGAATCCTTCTATGCCATCCTGGCCGAAAAGAGCGGCAATCCCGTACTGGCCCGTTATTTACGCGACGTTAACGACCATATTCGGGTACTAAGACGGTTGGGATTTCCCGACAAGCAAAGCATCGAAGACACCTACGCGGAACACTATGCCATCTGCCAATTGTTGCTCAAGCGCGATGCCAAGGGCGCCAAGGAAGCCATGAGCGTGCATATCCGCAAAAGCCAACGGATCGCTAAAACCGTCACCTTGCTGCAGCTACAGCAACGCATGCGCCGTGTTGCCAAAGCCCGCCAGCCGGCGGGCAAGACCTATAGCGCAAAGTCCCGCTAGCGCTGCCCTTTACCCATAACGACTTCAACCGTGGCATTACGATAAATGGAAATGGAAAAAGTATGTGTGTTTGTCGATGTACAGAATATTTATTATACCACCCGCCAAGTGTTTGGCCGTCATTTTGACTACAATGCCTTTTGGGCAAAAATCAGTCACAAGGCCGACATGGTCAAAGCCGTTGCCTACGCCATCGACCGGGGTGACGAAAAGCAACGGCAATTCCAAACCATTCTCAAGGCCATCGGCTTTGAGGTAAAACTCAAACCGTTTATCCAACGCAGCGACGGCTCAGCCAAAGGCGACTGGGACGTCGGCATTACCCTGGATGTCATAAGCCACGCGGCTCAGTCGGACAGAATCGTATTGGCGTCCGGTGACGGTGACTTTGATCTGCTGGTTCGAAAAGTCATTCACGACTTTGGTGCGAGCGTACACGTATACGGGGTGGCAAAACTGACGGCAAACTCGCTGATAAACGCGGCAACGCGATTTTATCCCATCGACAACGATCTGTTGTTACCAAAACGGTAAGTTCACGCCATGCATCCTGCCCTAATTGCCGATACGGCGCTCGCACTGGACAGGTGGTTGATCGAGTATCGCCCGTTTTGGTCACCGCAACCTTTTAAAGGACAACCACCATGGTGTGACAGTCACCCGGACTTATACCGCCAACTTGCCGCTCTTCAAGACCACCAACTGGAATCCCTGCTGGCTGACTCACAGGCATGCCGGCGGCTGCTTGCCCCTTACCTGCCCGGCATTAACAGGGCCGAATCCTGGCTGCAGCTTGCAGCCTTGCCCCGCCATGCCCTGGGATCCATACCGGCAACATTGCAAAGCCGGATTCCCGGTAGAAAATGGCACCAGATTACGGCTTTTGCGCGGACCATCAAACCGGTCGGCAAACCTGTATTGGAATGGTGCAGCGGAAAAGGTCACCTGGGCCGGCTGCTGTCTCACTACTGGAAAGTTGACGTTCGATCCGTGGACCACGATCACGAGCTATGCAGGCAAGGCCGGCGCCTGGCCCATCGCGTGGCGGTTCGCCAATCTTTCCAGTGCGGCGATGTTTACCAATGGGATAAACCGGATACGATGACGGCATGCCATGCGGTGGCTTTGCATGCCTGCGGTGGACTTCACCGTCACCTGGTACAACAGGCGGTCGCGGCTCAATGCAGTGCCATCGATCTGGTCCCGTGTTGTTATTTTGATGGTGTGTCGGATCGCTATCGTACGTTTAATCCCGAGCTCCGGCTACTGTTAAACCGGGATGACGTTCGCCTGTCAGTCACCGAAACGGCTACGGCATCGGCAAAAGCCATTGCCAACCGTGACCGTGAGGCAACCTGGAAAATGGCCTATGCCCAATTGCGCCAAGATATAACCGGAAAACCGCCCGACACAGGACTGGGCGGTGCACCCAATGCCTGGCTGCGTTTATCGCTTGAGGACTACTGCCGACATTTCGCGCGAAAAGACGGTTTGTCGATCGCCGGTCCAATCCATTGGCGACATTATGAAACCCAGGCCAGGCTTAGACAAAAAATATTTATGCGCTTATGTGTTGCCCGCTTTGCATTTCGCAGGGCCCTGGAATACTGGCTGGTACTGGACATGGCCTGGTATCTCAGCCGCCATGGATACGACGTCAGTCTGGGTACGTTTTGCCGGCAATCGGTGTCACCGCGTAATGTATTGTTATCCGCCCGTGCGGCGCTGTCATAAAAGTCGTTGGGTATTCATGGCAGCGCCACCCCGACAATCAGGCAAGCGGAGGCGACAGGTTTATTAATACCGTTGGCGGCAGGCGAGCCGCCTTCGAGGGATGGTTTCACCGCGTGAAAAACACGTCACCACTTTTCGGTAAGCTTTGTCGGGTACATCACTGACATGGTTGGGCGCACCTGTCAGGAATCCACACCCCGCCATTTTTCCAAAATCGATTGAATATATTTTATTTGCTCGGTTTCCAATAAGTAGGACTGCACCTGTCCGGTGCTTTCCCGGCATTTCTCGTGCTGGATGGATTTTTTTACCGAGCCACAGCCGTTAAGCTTTGCCGTCAGGATGCGTTGCCGGGTCGCCGCCATGTGCAGGATCATGTTGCGATTTTGTTTAAAGAATACAAATTGCTTTTCCGCCCATGCCGTTACACATTGCATCGCCCTGGCGTGGTGGGCGGACTTTTCAATGGCATCATGCATACTTAATGCCGTACGGGGTAGATGTTTTTGCCGCTCCAGCAAACCGGTATAGACACTGACAGCCAGATTGCGTTTTTGAAGATAATTAGAATAGCTATACAAAACCGCATTGGCGACGCGCAAGGTATCGGCAACCGGTCCGGGCAGGCGGTATTCACCGCAGTATTCATAAGGTCCCTGCCGCTGGACCTTGAACGCTTGAATCAGGTATCCGGATGCGGACTGCGCACCGCTGGACGGCGGTGCCGCGCACACAGGCACGACCAACAACACCCAGCTTAACAAACCGGATAACGGCGTAATACGCATAATGGCTGTCTCAAAGCTTCATGTATTCAAGGTATCGGGCAACTGGCGCGGAATTTTAATCGCGGCGCCAAAACCGGCTTCACGGCGTGAGCAATACATGGTTGCTTTTTATTTATTATTTGGCACAATAGTCATACCCTTGCATGTCGCCGGGCATGGATTTGGCAAAACTTTCACCGCTTAAGTACTATGCCTTGACCCGCAGATGCAGCACCAGGGAATTCCCATGACTTAAACATCACGCATAAACCCTAGGACATCCATGGACAAGGATCGGTGGCAAAAAATTCAGGCGCTGTTTGAAAAAGCCATTGATCTTGATCCTACCGAACGCAGACCGTATCTTACCCGGGCCTGTCATGACCGATCGATTGTTTCCGAAGTCATGGCCTTATGCCGGGCCGATAGCGCAGCCTCCGAAGTATTTGATCAACTTCATCCGCCCTGCGGGGAATCCCAACATTTCAAGACCGGTACCATGATCGGTCCGTTTGAACTGCTCGAACCGCTGGGTTACGGCGGCATGGGCATGGTGTATAAAGCCCGCGACCACAAGCTTGAACGGTTTGTGGCCCTGAAGTTCCTACGCCGATTTTATGCGTCTGATGAAGACATCAAACAACGCTTTATTGCCGAGGCCAAAGCCGCTTCCAAGGTGGAGCACACCAACATCTGCACCATATACGATATGGGGT
>Ga0114931_10000542_pt1 | contig 45695 bp, 34 predicted proteins | sample 2SBtaG_FD_89579 | JGI IMG/M metagenome (GOLD analysis project Ga0114931, IMG submission 89579) | Deep subsurface microbial communities from Kolumbo volcano to uncover new lineages of life (NeLLi) - 2SBTROV14_V59a metaG | ecosystem: Environmental > Aquatic > Marine > Volcanic | place: Kolumbo... | reverse complement strand
CTCCATGGCATGCTCACGGTGCCGCTCGGCCGGCCGGCGGATGCGGCGTCGTGGAATCGGGCGTATGGGTGGGAGGACACAGCGAAGGGCCCATCCCGGCGGGGGACGGACCCTGCATCGTGTATCCTCTGAGAAAAGCTATGCGATCGCCCGCGCGGGGCAAGCGCTCGGCGCGCGTGCGCCCGCCCCCGTGATCACGCCTGGGCGGCCGACAGCAGCCCGGCCTTCTCGAGCAACCGGCAGATCTCCTCGCGGCGCGCCTCGGAGACGGCGGCAAGCGGAGGACGTGGCGCGCCCCCGTGCAGCCCCAGGATGTCCAGCGCCGCCTTGACGCCCGGCACGCCCATCCCGCCGACGATCCGCTTGTGCAGCGGGGCGATGCGTTCCTGCGCGCGCCCGGCCTCGGCCTTCCGATCCGCGGCAAAGCCCGCATACACCGCCGCCGCGTCGGCGGTGGACAGGAGCCCGACCGCGACGATGCCCCCCACGGCGCCCGCCTCCAGCGCCCCGTAGAGCACGCCCCCGCTGCCCACCAGCACCTGGAAGCCGCCGGCGCTCTGCGAGATCAACTCGGCCAGCAGATCCAGCCGGCCGCGCGAGTCCTTGATCCCGACGATGTTGCGATGGCGAGAGAGCTCGGCCACGAGCCCGGTCGGAAATTCGAGCGTGCTGAGCCGGAGCGGCACCTGATAGACGATCACCGGCACGGGCGACGCGTCCGCGAGCGTGCGGTAGTGGCGCGCCAGGACCTCCGGCGTCATCGCGCCACGGTAGTACGCGGGCGGCGAGACCAACACCGCGTCGGCGCCGGCGTCGGCCGCAGCCTTCGTCATCCGCACGGTGGCGCGCAGCGACTCGGCCCCGGTTCCCGCCAGCAGGAGGCGCTCGCCGACGACGTCGCGCGCCGCGCGCAGAAGCGCCACCCGTTCCGCCTCGTCGAGGAGCACGGACTCGCCGGTGGAGCCGGCGACCAGGACGCCGCGGATCGGTTCCGCACACCAGTGGCGCAGGTTCGAGCGGAACGCCACGACGTCGATGTCGCCGGTGACGGGGTCGAAGGGTGTGGTGACGGGCAGCGTCACCCCGCCGAGGTCGATCATGCGCGATTCCTTCCGCCGAAGCGGGTCGTGGTGGTGGTGTGGGCGGCTCGCCTCAGCTTCGGCCGAAAAGGCGCGACATCTCGTCGGCCATGTTCTCCCCGCCGCCCGACGGGCCCGTGGCGTTCGGATCGTTGAACATGTTCATCTTCAGGTCGAAGTCCGTGGGGTTGTTGGCCGCGGCCTTCGCCACCTCGAAGTCGACGACGCCGTCGTTGACCAGATCCATGAGGTGCTGGTCGAACGTCTGAGAGCCGTAGTGCTGCCGGCCCTCCTCCACCAGATCGAAGATCTCCTCCATGCGGGCGGGATCCTGGATGCAGTCCCGGATTGCGCCCGTGACCTGCATGATTTCCATGGCGGCCACGCGTCCGCCCGCCTTGGTCTGCACGAGCCGCTGGCTGATCACGGCCTGCAGCGACTCCGCCAGGCGGATGCGGATCATCTCCTGCTCCTCCGGCGCGAAGACCGCGATGACACGCGAGATCGTCTGGACGGCGTTCTTGGTGTGCAGCGTCGAGAGCACCAGGTGGCCCGTCTCCGCCGCCTTGAGCGCCGTGTCGATCGTCGTCTTGTCACGCATCTCGCCGATGAGGATCACGTCCGGGTCCTGGCGCAGCGCCGCCCTGAGCCCGGTCAGGAAGGAGTCCGTGTCCGTGCCGATGTCACGCTGCGTGATCGAGCACATGTTGTCGCGGTGCAGGAACTCGATGGGGTTCTCGAGCGTGACGACGTGCAGCCGCTTGTGCCGGTTCATCCAGTCGATCATCGCGGCCATCGTCGAGCTCTTCCCGGATCCGGTGACGCCGGTGACCAGGATCATCCCCCGCTACGTTGCGGCAATGCGCTCGAGAATCTGCGGCAGCCCGAGGTCCTGGATCGTCGGGATCTCGATGGGGATGACGCGCAGCACGATCCCGAAGGAGCCCCTCTGCCGGAGGATGTTGACGCGAAATCGGCCGATGCCGGGGATGCCCCACGAACAGTCGTAGTCGTGGATCTGGTCGATGTTCTCCCGATCCTCTTCATGCGGAATGAGCATGAGCGCGACCTTCTTGACCTGCTCGGGACCCAACGCCTGCTGAGTCAAGGGAAGCAGATCTCCCTGGATTCGGGCGCGGACCACGTCCCCGGCCTTGATGTGGATATCGCTGGCGCCGCGCTCGATGGCGGCCTTGAAGAGTTCCTGCATGGAGTCCTCCGGGCCCTGGGCGTTGGACTTCTAAGATAGTAGGGGGATCTCCATCCGGGCCAATCCCGCGTGCGCCCGCTCAGTCCCGGTCCAGCGCCGCGCGCCAATCCAGCCCCATCCGCCGCCGCACCTCCGCCATCGTCCGGGCCGCGATCGCCCGTGCCTTTGCCGCGCCCTCGTCCAGCACTCGCCGCACCTCCGTGGGATGCGCACCGTAGTACGCGGCCTTCTCGCGGAACGGCGCGAACTCGCGCGCGATGTTCTCCGCCAGGATCTTCTTGCACTCGACGCACCCGATCTCCGCGGTGCGGCACTTTTTCTCGATGTCCGCGCGTACGGCGTCGTCGGTGAAGAAACCGTGCAGCGTAAAGACATTGCAGACCTCGGGGCGGCCCGGGTCGTCGCGGCGCACGCGCTGCGGGTCCGTCACCGCCTTCCGCACGCTCGCCCATACCTCGTCCGGCTCGGCGAGCAGCCCGACCGTGTTGCCCAGCGACTTGCTCATCTTGGCGTCGCCGTCAAGGCCGAGGATCCGTCCCGCACTGCCGATGATTGCCTCGGGCTCGGGAAAGAGCGTGCCGTACTCCGCGTTCCATTTCCGCGCGATGTCTCGCGTCAACTCCAGGTGCTGGCGCTGATCCTCGCCCACCGGAACCCGGTCAGCCAGGTACAGCAGGATATCCGCCGCCTGCAGGATGGGATAGTTGAGGATCCCGGCCGGGACCGACTCGAAGCGCTGCGACTTGTCCTTGTACTGGGTCATGCGCTCGAGGTCGCCCACCGGCGTAACGGCGTTGAACAGCCAGGCCAGCTCGGTGTGTTCGTGCACGTCGGACTGCACGAAGATGATCGAACGGTCCGGGTCGAGGCCGACGGCCAGGAAGCTGATCGCAAGATCGAGGATGTTGCCCGGCATCTCCCGGGGATCTCCCCCCGAGGTGATCGCGTGGTCGTCGACGATGCACCAGATGCAGTCGTAGTCGTCCTGCATGGCCACCCACCGACGGAGGGCGCCGAGATAGTTGCCGAGGTGCGCCTCGCCGCTGGGCTGCATGCCGCTGAAGACGCGGGGCTTCGTGGAACCGGGCTGTGCGTCGCTCATGGCAATCCGTGTTCGTGGCGGACACGCCCCGGAGGCTCGGGGCAACGCGACGCGCCGGAGCGTCCCGCCGGAGATCGTTTGTGCTCGAAATCGGGTCCGCTAAGTTAGCTCGCCTGGAGGCGAGGCCCAACGCCTCAGCCCTCAGCCAGGACCGATTCCCCGCTCCGACGAGGCGCTCTGCCGTGCACGAATTCGCTCGCACCGCCCTGGAGGCCGCCGAAGCCGCGGTCCGAATTCACCGCCGCGACCAGGGCCGCGTCCGGGTGGCGGCCGCCGCGGAGAAGGGCCGCGCCGACTACGTGTCGCGCACCGACCGCGACGCCCAGGAGGCGGCCCTCGCGGTGATCCGGGCGCGCCATCCCGACCACGGTGTGTTGGCCGAGGAGGAGGATGGAGACCCTGAGGAGCGGCTCGCGGCGTGGGACGGCGCGCCGCTGTGGGTGGTCGATCCGCTCGACGGCACCGCCAACTTCCTGCATGGCCATCCGATGTACGCCGCGTCGGTCGCGCTGGCGGTCGACGGCCGCCCGGTCGCGGGCGCCGTCGTGTGCGGATCGAGCGGCGAGCGGTGGTGGTCGGCCCGTAGCGAGGGCGCCTACAAGGGCGGACGCCGCATCCTCGTATCGGCCCCGTGCAGCCTGCGTGACGCGATGGTGGGCACGGGTTTTCCATTCAAGGTCCCCGAGCTCGTCGCCGGCTACACCGACGCGTTCCGGCGCGTGCTGGGCGCAGCCGCAGGGGTCCGCCGGGCGGGGGCCGCCGCGCTCGACCTCTGCTTTCTGGCGCAGGGCTCGTTCGACGCGTTCTGGGAGTCGTTCCTCAACCCGTGGGACTTCGCCGCCGGGTGGGTCATCGCCGAGGAGGCCGGGGGCGTGCTGACCCGGGTCGACGGCACCCCGCTGACGCTGGCCCGGGGCACGGTGATGGGCGCCAACGGCGTAGAGCTGCTCGACGAATTGGGGAGGGTCGTGCGGTGACGCTGCGCACCACCGCGTGCCCGCGCAACTGCTACAGCACGTGCACGATGACGGTCGAGATCGTCGACGGGGCGCTGCGCCGCGTGCTTCCCCATCCCGGCAACCGCGCGACCGCCCACGGGCCGTGTCTGAAGGGCCTCAGCTACGTGGAGCGCGTCGCCTCGCCGGAGCGCATCCTGCACCCGCTGCGCCGGGCGGAGAACGGCTCCTTCCGGCGCATCTCCTGGGACGAGGCGCTCGACGAGATCGCGGCGCGGCTGCGCGAGACCCGGGCGCGCTACGGCCCGCAGAGCGTCCTCTACTACGCCGCGAGCGGCACGAAGGGACTGCTCAACGCGGTCGGCCCGGCCTTCTGGCGGCTCTTCGGGGGATACTCCGGCACGTACGGAGACCTCTGCTGGCCCGCGGGGCTGGAGGCCACGCGGCTCACGCTGGGAGACAATGCCCACAACGCCCCGTGGGACCTGGCCCATGCCCGGCTGATCGTCTTCTGGGGCAAGAACCCGGCCGAGACGAACATCCACCAGATGCCGTTCGTGCACGAGGCGCTCGACGCCGGCGGCCGGATGGTGGTGATCGACCCTCGCCGCACCGAGACGGCGGAGCGCGCCGAGCTGCTCGTCCAGCCCCGGCCGGGCACCGACGGCGCCCTGGCGATGGCCGCCGCGCACGTGCTGTTCCGCGACGGGCTCGTGGACGAGCGCTTCGCGGAGGCCCACGTCCTGGGCCACGCCGCCTACCGCGAACGGGTCGCCGCGTGCACCCCCGAGTGGGCGGAGCGGGTCACCGGTGTGCCCGCGCGCTACGTCGAGCGGCTGGCGCGCATGATCGGCACGGAGCGCCCGGTCACGATCTGCGCGGGCTTCGGGATGCAGCGCTACACCAACAGCGGTCAGACGCTGCGGGCCGTCCTGGCGCTCCTCGCGCTCACCGGGAACATCGGCCGGCCCGGCGCCGGATGGATCTTCGCCAACCTGCAAAGCGCGGTGTTCGACGCCGTCAAGGATCCCCTGGCCTTCTACCCGCCCGAGGAGCCGGACGGGGTGGCGCGCATCTCCATCTCCACGGCGCGGCTCGGACGCGACATGCTGGCCACGGACGGCCCGCCACTCAAGGTGGCGTGGGTCGAGCGTGGCAACCCGCTGGCGCAGAACCCCGAGACGCCCACGGTGGTCGAGGCGTTCCGGCGGCTGGACTTCCGCGTCGTGGTCGAGCAGTTCCTGACCGATACCGCGCGGGCGGCCGACATCGTGCTGCCGGCAAAGTCCATGTTCGAGCAGTCGGACGTGATCGGCGCGTACTGGCACCCCTACATCCAGCTCAAGCAGAAGGTGCTCGATCCCCCGGGAGAGGTGAAGCCCGAGAGCGAGATCTACCGGCTCCTGGCCGCGCGGCTCGAGCTGCCCGCCGATGCGGTGGACGCGGTCATTCCCGGGCCGGGCGACGCCGAAGTCGAGGCGTGGCTCGAGGCCCGGCTGGCACCCTTCCCGGAGCTGAGCCTCGAGCGCCTGCGCGAAGGACCGGTGCTCGCGCCGGGGTGCAGGGAGATCGCCTTCGACGACCTCGTGTTTCCGACGCCGTCGGGCAGGATCGAGCTCTTCTCGGAGGAGGCGGCGCGGCGCTGGGGAGTGGATCCCCTGCCCGACTGGACGGTGCCGGTCGAAGCGACGGGGGCCGTCGACGTGTCGGATGCGGCGGCATCGAGCCGGTCGGAGGCTGCGCGGTCGGGCGCGGCGGCGTCGGGCGAAGCGCCAGCGGACGAGGCGAGCTCGGGCCGGTCGGATGCGGCGAGTTCGGGCGGGGGAAGGGCGTTGGCGGAAGTGGTGTACGCAGCTTATCCGCTCCACCTCCTGACGCCCAACACCAAGAACCGGATCCACTCGCAGTTCCACAACCTTGCGATGATCCGCGCGCAGGACCCCGGCCCTGTGCTCCACATCGGCCCGGCCGACGCGCGGGCCCGCGGCATCGCAGACGGCAACCGTGTGCGGGTCTTCAACGGCCGCGGCGCCCTGGAGGTCGCGTGCCGGATCGACTTCGGAATCCGGGAGGGGTGTGTATCTCTGACCAACGGGTGGTGGGCCACGGACGGGGCGGCGGTCAACGTGCTGTCGGCCGGACGCGAGACGGACATGGGCCATGGCGCAGCGTTCCACGAGAACCGCGTGGAGGTGCGGCCCGTGGAGGCGGAAGGCGTGGAAGTCGAGGGGACTGAGGTGGCGCTCGATGGGGTACGGCGCGCGGAGGCGCCGCGCGCGTGACGGTCGCGGGGGCGGACCGGGGCTTTCTCCTCGACGTCGGCCGCTGCACCGGGTGCGCGGCGTGCACCCTGGCGTGCTCGACCGAGAACGCGCTCGGGTGGGGACGTAGCTGGCGCCAGATCGTGACGTTCAACGAGGAGCGCCTCCCGGGCGTTCCGGCGTTTCACCTTTCATTGGCGTGCAACCACTGCAACGAAGCTCCGTGCGTTCCGCAGTGCCCCGCACGGGCAATCTCGCGCGATCCTGACACGGGCGCGGTGCTCATCGACGGCGACACGTGCATCGGATGCCGGTACTGCGCGTGGGTATGCCCGTACGACGCGCCTCTCTTCGACGAAGCCGCCTCCGTGATGACGAAGTGCACAGCGTGCCACCATCGCCTGACGGAGGGCCTGCCGCCCGCGTGCGTGGAGGCGTGCCCGACGGACGCGTTGCGCTACGGGGCCCTCGAGGGAGCCGCTCGCGTGACGGGCTTCCCGGACACGCCGGCCGAACCCAGGATCCGCTTTCTCGGCGTGGACAGGGTGGACTCGCCACCCGAGAGCACATGGCGCGCTTTCGAGGGCACATGGCGCGCGGACGTCTCCGCCGGGGCGCATCCGGCAGGGTCTCGCCCGAACCCCACGATCTCGCTCCGCTCGGAGATTCCGCTCTGGCTCTTCACGAGCGCGGCCGCGGCGCTCGTGGGGTGGGTGCTCGCCGCGGCGGTGGGGACGGTCGCGCTCCACCCCGGACCCTTCATCGCGCTCGCCGCCGGCGCGCTCGCGGTCAGCACGCTTCACCTGGGCCGGAAGCTCCGCGCCTGGAGGGCGGTCACGAACGTGCGCCGCTCCCGGCTCAGCCGCGAGGTCGCGGGCTTCGGGGCGTTCCTCACGCTTGCCACCCTCGCGGCACTGTGGCCCGGTGCGTCCGGCTCCGTCGCGCAGGGGGCCGCGGCGTGGCACGGCACCGCCCACGCGCTCCTGGTCGCGGCCGGAGCGGCGGGCCTCGTTGCGCTCTTCTTCGTCGACCGCGTGTACGATCCCGTGTGCCCGCGGAGGCGCCTCGGGCTTCACAGCGCCGACGCGATCCTCACGGGGCCCGCCTTCGCGGCGGTGCTCCAGGGAACCGGCGCGGTCTACGCGGCATTCTCCACGCTGAAGGCGGTCCTGTACGTGCACCGGCATGGGCCTACGGGTCCGCGCGGTGGCTGGTGGCTCGGCGTGCTCCGTGTAGCGGCACTCGCGCTCCCGGCGCCGCTCTGGTGGCTCGCGCCCGGAGCGGGGTCCGGATGGGCGTACGCCGCCATCGGCCTCTTCGCTGCCGGCGAGCTGCTCGACCGCGCGGAGTTTTACGAGGAGCTGAGGGTCCGGACGCCCGCGGATGAGGCGAGGCGCGTGCTGGCGCTCCGGCGGGCGATCAAGAATCCTGTGGACGGATAAAGAAGCGCGGGCCCGGCCGTGCGCCGGACCCGCCCGTCCTCAGAGCCTCTCGGCCCGCACCACGCCGGGGCGTGGTGTGCGTGTTACTTCCCGGCTTCGATGGCGATCTTGCGGCCCTTGGCCTCCGGAACCTTCGGCATGTGGACCTCGAGCACGCCGTTCTCGAAGTGCGCGCGGATGTCGTCCGCCTTCACGGTGCGCGGCAGCGTGAAGGACCGCTGGAACGACCCGTACGTCCGCTCCCAGAGATGATACCTGCGCTCCTCGGAGCCCTCGGTCCGCTGCTCGCTCTTCTCGCCGCTGATGGTCAGGACGTTGTTCTCGAGCTCGATGTTGACGTCGTCGACCTTCATCCCGGGCAGCTCGGCCGTCAGGATCAGCTCATCGGCGGTCTCCTCCACGTTGACAGCAGGCAGCCAGGTGCCGCCGTTCGTGCCGGTCGACAGCGGCGACTCGTCAAAGAACCGGGCCAGACGGTTGGAGACCTCTTCCAGCTCCCTCCAGGGAGAATACGTGGGACGCCGGAGCGTGTACTTGGTGATGGCCATGGTTTCCCTCCTGTTCGATCGTCGGTTGAGGGGTTTACCCAGCTGCGGCGGTTGCCGCTTCTACATCTTCCGGCCATCGCCCCGTGCAACCGGCATGCCAGCACCCGGCTCCTCCGAATCTGCCAAAACGATAGGCCACAACGATTTATGGCAGGAGCAATCTGCCAGATCGGCCTCGCCGTGGTTCATGCGCCCTGCCAGATCGGCCTCACTGCTGCGCGGCTGCCTGCCGTTGAGGCAGGCGGCTCACGCCACCTCCACGCGGTTCCTTCCGGCGGCCTTGGCGGCGTACAGCACCTCGTCCGCCCGCCGCAGGACATCCTCCGCCGTGGCCGACGGCTCGAGCGCGGCCACGCCGAGGCTGGCGGTGACGCCGAAGGTTTCGCCCGCCACGGAGGCCGCCCGGGCGTGATGGCGCATCGCCTCCATCCGGGTGCGCACCCGCTCAGCCACCGTGCGGGCGCCTTCGGCGTCGGTCTCCGGAAGCAACAGCGCGAACTCCTCGCCGCCGAGCCTGCCCGCGAGGTCGACGTCGCGGCACACGCCGCGCAGCACGTCGGCCGTGGCGCGCAGCACCTCGTCGCCCTGCGCGTGACCGTACTTGTCGTTGACCTTCTTGAAGTGGTCGAGGTCGACCATGATGAGGGCCACCGGACGGGCGTAGCGGTGCGCCCGCTCGACCTCCTGCTGAAGGATCTCCATGAAGTGACGGCGGTTCGCGAGCTGGGTCAGCGCATCGGTGTTGGCCAGATGCCCCAACTCCGCGTTCGCCGCGCGAAGCGCACTCGTCGTCGCGCGCAGGTCCTGCTCGATCCGGTCCCGCCGGGTGACGTCGCGCAGCAACATCACCGCCCGCCCCGGCGCGCCGGCTTCCTCCAGCCTGGACAGCGTGACCTCGAAGGTTCGTTCGCCGCCCTCCACGGTGGAGAGGGCGACCTGCCCGCGGCGGGCCGGCGCCTTACCCGTGCCGGCCGGACGCGCCCCGGCGTACCCGCCCCGCGCACGTGAACCCGCCACACCCGACGCGGCCCACAGCGTACCGAGCGGCACCGGCACGTTGCCGTACGGCTGCAGCCCGAGCACCTCCTCCGCGGCGCGGTTGGCATCCACGATGCGGCCGCGGGCGTCGAACACGACCAGGGGATCGCGCAGCTCCTCCATCACGAGCTTCCTCGCCACCGGGCCGATGTACAGGAGACGCCCGTGCAGCAGCCCCGCCGTGAGCATGGCGGACGCGATGACGAAGCCGACGGCGGAGAGGTCGGTCCACACGTGGACGGACGGTGCGACGAGGAGCGCCGTCATCGGGGCCAGAGCGACCGTGGCCGCCGCAACGATGGCCGCGTGGCGGCGTACCCTATCCGCCATACCCGTGCCGCTCGAACCGCCGGACACCTTCCAGAGCACGACGACGCCCGCGCCCACGGCCACGATGCGCACGGTGAGATCCACCCTGAGCAGAGCTCCGGCGGAGAACGCGAGCCCCCGGACTCCGCCGTACGAGACGAGCGCCGGCGCTCGGTAGAGCCATCGAGCGTGATCACCCAGGTACGCGGCGGCCACCGCGACCGTGAGAGCCAGGGCCAGCGGCGCGAGCACGCGCGCGCGCGCGACCCGGTTCCTACCGGAATAGGACAGCGCGAAACCGACCCATGCCACGACCGCGATCGCCGGAAGAAGCGTCCCGACCCGTGTGAGCGCGAGTTGCGGCCCCAGCGAAGGACTCATCACCGTCACCGCATGGAGAGCCGCCCACACCCCACCGGACGTCACGAGCACCAGGAGCGCACTCACACCCCGCTCGCGCCGGCGGGGCCGGAGGTAGAGAACCTCGCGGAGCGCAACGAGCACGGCGAGCAGGTCCGGCAGCACCCACGGCGTGAGCTGGATGGAGACCATCATCCCTTCAGCATTGGCCCGGACCCCGGCGGAAGCAAGGAACCCGGCCGCGCCCCGCTGCTATGTGCCGAATGTGCCGAGCGTTCGTCCCAGGCGCGCGGCGCCCAACGCCGCATCCGGCGTCCGGCCGAGCGGAACCAGGCGGTGACGGGCCAGGACACGCTCGAGCGGGGCCCGCAGGGGACCGCCCGGCGTGATGAGCCCGCCCGCCAGCGCGATGCCCGGAGGCCGCTCCCAGGGTCCGAGGTTCTCGAGGATCGCCAGCACGTGGTCCTCGAGCTCCTCCACGGCGCGCACGAGGATCTCTCCGGCTACGGCGTCGCCCGCGGCGGACGCCCCGGCCACGAGGGGCACGAGCGCGGCCACCTCCGCCCGTGACGCGCCTCCGGCCCACTGCACCAGATCGTCGATCGTCTCCAGACCGAGGCGCGAGAGGATCGCCGCCCTCAGCGCCGTCTCGGGCGCCCGCCCGTCGGCCTGGCGCGCGACACGCTTGAGCGCTTCGAGTCCGATCGCGTAGCCGCTGCCCTCGTCGCCGATGTGCCGGCCCCACCCCCCGACCCGACCCTCCCGGCCGTCCTCGGAGCGGCCCCACGCAATCGATCCGGTACCCGCGATCAGAAGGACCCCCGGCCCGTCGCCGAAGGCATCGTGGAACGCCGCCAGCACGTCGGTGCCGACCCGGGTGACGTCCGCGAGGCCCCGGCGCGCCAGCTCGATCTCCACCGCGGAACGGGCGGCCTCGCGGCCCGCGCCCGACAGCCCGGCCCAGAGAGCTCGCAGCGGCAGCGCGACACCGGCGGCCCGCGCTGCCGCGCGCGTGACGTCCTCGACGGCCTGTGCGGCGGCTTCCGGGTGGAGCGCGTCGGCCACGGCACTGGCTCCCTCCGCACGGCCCAGCTCCTCGCCGTCCGGGCCCAGGAGCACCCCCCGGGTCCTCGTGCCCCCGCCGTCGATCCCGATCGCGTAGCCGCTCACGACGGGGATCTCCCTATGAACAGTCCTGCGGTCCAACCGACGGCGAAGGTCATCAGGGTGCCGATCGGAACGAACCAGGGCCAGGCGACCACGTCGCGCCGGAAGATCCACACGAGCGTCATCCCGCCGATGCCCGCGACCATGCCGATCATCGCGGCGACCTGCCCGGGACGGCGCGTGAGCACGCCCAGCGCGAACGCGCCCAGCAAACCGCCGTAGACGAGCGAGGCCACGCCGAGCGCCACCTCCACCGCACTCGTCTCCCGGGACAGCGGGATGAAGATCACCGCGCCCGCCACGAGCAGCGCCGCCCACACGAGCGTGAAGCGCTTGCCCGCCTTCAGGATCCGCGCCTCGTCGCGCGAGGCGCCCACCAGCGGCGCCCAGTAGTCGTACGCGGTGGCCGAAGCCAGCGAGTTGATCGACGAGGAGAGCGACGACATCGCGGCGGCGAAGACCCCGGCGATGAGCAGCCCCGTGACCCCGGAAGGCAGTTGATCGACGATGAAGCGCGCGAAGATCTCGTCGGAGCGCTCGAACGGACGACCCTGGTAGAACGCCCACAGCCCCACGCCCACCATCAGGAAGATCAGGAACTGCACCATGACCGCGACGCCGCTGCCGACGAGCGCCTTCTGGCTGGAGCGCAGGTTGCGGCACGTCAGCAACCGTTGCACGATGATCTGGTCCGTACCGTGCGACGCCATGCTGAGGAACCCGCCACCCAGCACGCCGGCCCACAGCGTGTACGGCACCGAGAAGTTCACGGACCAGTCGATGATCTGCAGCTTACCCGCTGTATCGGCCGAAGAGAGGATGGCAGGCCACCCTCCCGGCACCATGGCCTGGAGCGCGGCGACCGTGATGATGGCGCCCAGCAGGTAGATCCCCATCTGCACCGCGTCGACCCAGACCACGGCCTTGATCCCACCGTAGTAGGTGTAGACGACCGTGAGCACCCCGATGACGGCGATCGACGCGGGATAGGGCCACCCGGTGATCAGCGCGAGCGGGATCGCGGTTGCGAAGAGCCGGACGGAGTCGGCAAGCAGCCGCGTCAGCATGAATACGGCCGAGGTGAAGCGACGCGCGCCCAGACCGAACCGGCTCTCGAGGAGCTGATACGCCGTCGCCAGCTCGCCGCGGTAGTACGCCGGCAGGAGGACGGCGGCCACGACGATCCTGCCGGCCAGGTAGCCCAACGTGACCTGCAGAAACGTCATGCTGCCCAGGTAGGCGACGCCGGGGATGCTCAGGAAGGTCAGCGTGCTCGTCTCCGTCGCCACGACAGAGAGCATGACGGCGCCCCACGGCAGCGAGCGGCTGCCGAGGAAGTAGTCGGTGCCGCTCTGCTGACCACGTCCGAGCCAGGCGCCCCAGGCGGTGGTCGCCACCAGGTAGGCGACCAGCACCATGAGGTCCAGCGTCGTGAACGACGTCACACCGGCGCCCGTCTCACACGCCCTCCGCCAGCGCGGACGTCGGCATCCACGGGTTCTCGACGCGCTCGCCGTTCTCGTACACGACGTAGGCCTCCATGCCGAAGTAGGCGGGCATCCCCACCTGTCGCAGCTCGTCCGCGGTCCCCCGATTCCTGGCCTCGACCCGCTGCCAGAACTCGCGCGGGTCCGGCCCCGGAAACGGTGCTACGTCCTTCTGCGATTGGTGTTTGAAGATCGCCAGGATCTTGCGCCTGAGCTCCTCCTGGGAGAGGGGCACGAGCACGCTGGCCTCGCTGACCGGCCATTCCTGCCAGGCGCCGCGGTACAGCCAGAGCGACGGCCGGGCCCCCCCGTAGCAATCGAGCGCCCGGTTGACCGCCTCGAGGCATTGCCGGTGCGTGCCGTGCGGATCCGACAGATCTCCGGCCGCGAAGACGATGTCGGGCCGCGTCTCCTCGAGAAAGTCCAGCGTGATTTCCACGTCGCGCTCGCCGATCGGGTCCTTCCTGACCTTGCCGGTCTGGTAGAACGGCAGGTTGAGGAAGCGGGCGTGGGCTTCGCCCATCCCCACGGCCTCGAGCGCGCTCACCGCCTCGGTCTCGCGTATGACGCGCTTGAGCTCCCGCACTTCCGGAATGTCGACGTCGCCGGGCGATTTCGTGGCCAGGTGCACCTCGATGCGGCGTCGTACCTCCTCGACCCGCGCCGCCGGCGCCGAGTCTTGACCGTCGATGCCGAGCACCGGAGCCGCCCGCGTCAGGAAGTCCAGGTAGCGCCGCACCTCGTGGTCGAAGACGGCGATGTTGCCCGACGTCTGATAGCCCACCGTGATGTCGTTGCCGTTCTCGACGAGCTTGCGCAGGATACCGCCCATCGAGATCACGTCGTCGTCAGGGTGCGGCGAAAAGACCACGATCCGCCGGCCTTCGGGAAGCTTGCTGCGTCCCCGGATCTTGGCGATCAGCCGGTTGAAGACCTCGCCGTTCAGCGGGCCGGCCGCACCGTAGCGATTGACGAGCGAGCTCAGGTGGTGGTCCCGGTAGTCCTGGATCGACAGGTGGAGGATCGATTTGCCGGTCCGGCGCGCCAGCCACAGCACCGCCTCGGTCTCGAGCAGCCGCGTCCACGCCACGTCGCCGAGCAACCACGGCGTCCGCCTCTGGGTCAGCTCGGCGGCGGCGGCGTAGTCCAGATAGAACGTCGCCTGGGAGTGTTCCTGGAGATAGGTCGCGGCCACGTCGGGATCGATGTCGCCCTCGACGGCGCGCCGGACGATGGCGGCCTTGTGCTCTCCCGTCGCGACCAGCGCGATCTCACGCGCGTCGAGGATCGTGGCCACCCCCATCGTGATGGCCTCCAGGGGAACGTTGTCTTCACCGAAGAAGTCCGCCGCCGCGTCTCCGCGCGTGACGGTGTCCAGGTAGATCAACCGCGTGCGTGAGTCCCGGCTCGACCCCGGCTCGTTGAAGCCCACGTGGCCGCTGCGCCCGATCCCCAGGATCTGGAAGTCGATCCCGCCGGCTTCCACGATCGCGTCCTCGTACGCGGCGCAGTGGGCGATCACCTGATCCCGGGGGATGTCTCCCCGGGGGATGTGGATGTTCTCCTCCGGCACGTTGACGTGATCGAAGAAGTTCTCCCTCATGAACCGGTGATAGCTGTGGATGCTGTCCGGATCCATGGGGTAGTACTCGTCCAGGTTGAACGTGACCACCGTCGAGAAGTCGAGCCCCTCCTCACGGTGCATGCGGATAAGCTCCTGGTAGATGCCGACCGGGGTTGAGCCGGTGGCGAGCCCCAGCACGGCTCGCTCTCCCCGGCCGGCCTTCTCGCGAATGAGCTCCGCGATGCGCTCCGCGACGAAGCGCGCGAGCGCCTCATGGTTGTCGATGTGGACGGGTACGCGCACGCTATGCACCATCGCGACCACGCCTCCTGTGTGCCATCGCGGCCTTCGCCGCGAAGGCCGTTGCCGTTGTGGCCTTCACCTGTGCGGATGAGGTGCGTCGCCGTGACCTCATCAGGGACTCCGCGTCACGAGCCATCCCCACCTCTCCTGCGCGGTACGGGCTGGTCGGTGATCGCGAGCGCGGCGGCGTCCGCGACCGCGCGACGCAGCGCGATATGCTTGCGGTTGGCGCGCGAGGGATGGACCCGGTTGGTCAGGAGGATGACGTAAAGGTCCAGCACGGGGTCGATCCAGACCGAGGTGCCCGTGAAGCCCGTGTGCCCGAACGCCGCGTCCGTGAGGTAGTCGCCGGCGGAGGAGCCTTCGGAGGGTGTGTCCCACCCAAGCCCGCGGCTCGACGCCGTATCGTAGCGTGTCGTGAAGCGGTGCAGCACGCCGGGCCCGACGATCCGGACCGGCTCCGGCCGGGGAAACGGGCACGGCCGGCCGGCCTCCCGGCCGGGCGCACACGCGGGTGCCCGGCCACCGTCGAGCATCATCTGGGCGAACACCGCGAGGTCGGCGGCGGTCGAGAAGAGGCCTGCATGGCCCGCCACGCCCCCCATCGCGTCGGCGTTCTCGTCGTGGACCCTGCCCCACACCATCTCCTTGCGCCACAGCGTGTCCAGCTCCGTCGCGGCGATCCTCGGCTTGAGAGACGGGGCGGGGCGGTAGCCGGTGTCCAGCATCCCGAGCGGCCGGAAGACGCGTTCCTGGAGAAAGACGTCCAGATCCTGCCCGGTGACGGCTTCGATGACCCACGCCAGTGTCATGATCCCGATGTCGGAGTACACGGTCTTCGTGCCGGGATCGTACTCGAGGGGCTCGTCGGCCGCGGCGGCCTGGTAGGCCTTCTTTCCCCGGATACGGAAGAACCAGCGGCGAAAAGGGGGGAGTCCCGTCCGGTGGAGGAGGAGCTGGCGGACGGTCACCCGCTCCTTGCGGGGATCTCCCCGCGACCACCACGGCAGGTAGTCGACCACGCGGGCGTTCAGATCGAGGCGACCCTCCTCGACCAGGATCATCGTGGCGGTGGTGGTGCCCACGACCTTGCTCACCGACGCCATGTCCCAGATCGAGGTGGCGGTCGCCGGGCGGCCGCTGCCCCACGCCAGCTCACCGAAGCCGCGCAGGCGGACCAGCTTGCCGTGCCGGCCGATCGCGAGCGAAGCCCCGGAGGCCGCCGAGTCCGCGAGCGCCGCCGTGATGATCGAGTCGACCCGGGCCAGGTGCTCGGCGGACATGCCCACCGTAGCCGGATCGACCTCGCGCGTCACGTGCCCCGGTGGGTGGGCCGTGCGCGCGCGGCCCAGGATCCCGGCGGCCACCAGGGGATCCTCGACGCCGGCCTCCTCGACCCGCGTGACCGTGCGGGCCCGCTCCAGTCCCTCGCCGAGGGCGTGGAACGGAGGCAGCGGGATCGGCAGACGGCCCGAGATCGCCTCCTCGCCGAAGAGCGCCTTCAGCGCCGCCCGCTGCGAGACGGCGCGGTTGCCCCACGCGAGCAGGTAGCTCCCGACGGTCGGAAAGGCGGCCAGCAGGTACGGATTGCCGAACGAGACGAGCACCGTGGGCCGGGTGGCGGCCGCGTCGGCGACGAGGGTCCGGAGCGGCTCGGGTACGGCGTCGGGCCCCGAGCCCGCCGAGGGATGGACGTAGGCCGTCACGACGACGCGCGCGGCGGAGGCCACCGCCTCGGCGGCCGTGGCGTACGCGGCCGAATCGGAGCGCTCGTCCAGCGCGATCTCCGCGAGGTCTTCCACCCGGTCGGCCAGGCCCCGGGAGAAGGCCCTTCCGGCCCAGAGCCAGCGCGACGGCGCGTACCGGATGTGGACGGTGCGGCCGGGCGGAGTCCCGGGCAGCGGCACGAGGCCGTCCCGGTCGCGGGCCAGGGTGATCGAGCGCGTGGCGGCGGAGTCCGCGAACGCGAGGTGCGCCCCCGTGCCCACGGCCTCGGGCACGCGCGCGAGCGAGACCGAACGCGTGCGGTGCAGGCCCAGGCGAGCCTTGACCACCAGGAGCCGGCGCGCCGAAACCGCGATGCGCTCGGAGCTCAGCCTGCCATCCCCCACCGCCGCCACCACAGCGTCGACGGCGGTCCGTACGTCCTTGGGCGAGAGGATGACGTCGGCCCCGGCCTCCAGTGCCCGCACCGCCGATTCGCCCACGCCGTAGCCGTCGGCGATCGCCCGCATGGTCAGGGCATCCGTGAACAGGATCCCCCGGAATCCCAGCTCCCGGCGCAGCAACCCGGTCAGGATCCGCGGAGACAGCGTGGCCGGGGGCGCGTCGGGGCCGAGGATCCGCGGGAGAGAGACGTGGGCGGTCATCACCGCGTCGACCCCTTCGGCGATCGCCCGCCGGAACGGCACCAGCTCCACGGAGTCCAGCCGAGCGCGGTCGGCCTGGATGACCGGCAGGCCGAGGTGCGAGTCCACGTCGGTGTCGCCGTGGCCGGGAAAGTGCTTCGCGGTCGTCAGCGCGCCGCCTGCCCGCGCGCCCCGGATGAACGCCGCGCCCAGCCGAGCCACCAGCGCCGGGTCGGCCCCGAAGGAGCGCGTGGCGATGACCGGGTTGTCGGGGTTCGAGTTGACGTCGAGGACCGGCGCGAAGAGCACGTGGACGCCCACCGCGCGGGCTTCCTCGGCCGTGATGCGGCCGTACTCGTAGGCGAAGCGCTCGTCTCCGATGGCCCCGAACGCCATCGTCGGCGGAAAGTCGGTGCCCCCGCCCTGGGGCAGGAGCGAGGGCAGCGCGAAGATGCCGCTCAGCCGCATACCCGGGCCGCCGTTCTCGAAGTCGGCGGTGACGAGCAGCGGGACCTTCGCGCGGGCCTGCAGCGCGTTGAGCTTGGCGGCGTACGAGAGCGGCTGACCGATCGACGGCGAGACGCCGCCGATGCCGTCCTCCGCGACCCAGCGCTCCAGCGGCTCGAAGTCGGGCGCCGAGGGCGAGACGTACCCGCCGGGCATCCACTCGATGACGAGCTGCGCCACCCGCTCGCGCAGCGTGAGCGACGCCAGTGTCTCGTCGACCCAGCGCCGGGCCGCGTCGTCAAGCGCATCCTCGGCGACCAGGGGCGGCGGGGCAAGCCTCGTCGATCCGGCCCCGATCGCGGCGCCGCCCGGTCGGGCGCCGGCCCCGCAGGCCAGCACGGCTGGAGACAGGAGCACGAGCGTCGCGACCGAGCGCGCCGCGTCTCGGGCGCGAAGCCTATCCGCCACCGGTGGCGCGCTCCTTCGCTGGAAGGGAGATGCCCGCTCCGATTTCGAAGAGCGGCGGGATGGCCGTCGGGGTATGTCCCGACAGCGCGAATTCCCCGAACAAGGCACGCGCAGCCGCGCGCTGGCTGGCCTCTGAGCCACTCCACGCAAGCATGTACGCCTGAATGTCGGGAAACGACCGGACCAGGTAGGGATTCCCGAATGACACCACGATGTGGGGCACGCCGATCCTGCGGAGTGACCTGATGAAGTCGACGAGATCCTGGGACACCGCGATCGTGCCGGAGTACGAGACCGCGGTCACGTAGATCCCGACCACGACGAGCTGCGAGCGGCGCGCCTGGCGCAGCACGCCGCGGTACACCGCCTCCGCGGCGTCGCGCTCGAGGTTCGCGGTGACCAGACGCGGATACGTGTCGCGCAGGCGCCGGTTGAAGTACCGGCCGGCCAGAACGTCGCTCGTGCGGCGGTACGTGACCGAGAGGACCCGTGCGGAGCGCGTGCCACGCAAGGGAAGGAGGTGGCGTCCGTTGCGCAGCAGCGTGATCGACTTCCGCGCGATCTCGTCGGCCACCGCCAGATGCTCGGGTGTGCCGACCTTCCGGGGAATCTCCGTGAGGTCCACCGTCGAACGTTCGGCCAGGCCGAGGGCTTCCTTCGCGTGCAGGATACGCCGCACGGAAGCGTCGATGCGCTTCTCCGTGATGCGCCCGCTGCACACCGCGTCGACAAGGCCCCGGGCCGCGTCCTTGATGGAGGCGGGCATGACCACGACGTCCGCACCGGCCTCCACGGCACGGACCGCGGCCTCGCCGCTCCGGTAGCGCCGAGAGATCGCACGCATGTCCATGGCGTCCGTGAAGATGAGGCCGCGAAAGCCGAGTCGCCCGCGCAGGAGGTCCGTGAGCACGTGCGACGACAGCGTCGAGGGATCGCCGTTGCCTCCGTTGAGCGCGGGCACGGCGATGTGGGCGGTCATCACGCCGCCCATGCCCGCGTCGATCGCGGCCCTGAAGGGGCGGAGCTCCACGGAGTCCAGCCGCGCCGGACCGTACCGGATGACCGGCAGCGCCAGGTGTGAGTCGGTCTCGGTGTCACCGTGTCCGGGAAAGTGCTTGCCGGTGGCGATGGCCCCATGCTCCTGGACGCCCCGGACGAACGCCACGCCCATCCGGGCGACCTGCTCGGGATCCGCGCCGAACGACCGCACGTTGATGATCGGGTTGTCGGGATTGTTGTTGACGTCCAGTACCGGCGCGAACGGCACGTGGATGCCCACCGCCCGGGCCTCCTCGGCCGTCACGCGGCCCATCTCGTACGCCAGCCCCACCTCGCCGGTCGCGCCCACCGCCATCTGCGAAGGAAAGTCCGTGGCGCCGCCGAGCTCGATCGCACCGGGCATCTGCACCGCGCCGCGAAGCCGGAAGCCCGCGCCGCTCTCGAGGTCGGACGCCACCAGCAGCGGCACCGTGGACAGCCGCTGGAGGTCATTGAGCTTGGCCGCCACCTCGATGGGCGAGCCGACCGACATGAGCACCCCGCCGACCTTCTGGTCGCGGATCATGCCCACGATGCGGTCGTAGCCCGGCGTGCCTTCGGGCGCGAAATCGCCCAGCACCCACGGCATGATCAACTGTCCCACCTTCTCGCGCAGCGTCATGCCGCCGAGCGTGCGCTGCGCCCAGCTCCGCACATCGGGCGAAGGGACCGGCTCCGCTCGCGCCTCCGCGGTGTCCGGCCGGGGCGGGCCGGTCGCGCTGTCCGGCCGCGGAGGCGGAGGCACCTCCTGGGGCGGCAGCGTCACGGTGGGGGTCGCGCCGGGCGACGCACACCCGCCGAGCGCCAGGGCCAGGGCCACGACCAGGCCGCACGTCTCTCGCCTCTGCCACCGGACCCGCTCGCCCGAGGAGCTGTGCGTCACGGGAAGGAGCGATGAGATCATGCAGTCGCCGCGCTGGAGCCTGGATGCGTTGACGGCACCGGCCGCGGCCCCGAAGCTTCTCCCATGACCGCGTCGATCACGAGAGAAGCTGACGGGCGCCGCCGGCGGCGCCGGAAGATGACGGGTCGGGAAGTTACCGGCTCGCCCGCGCACCGACAATGTTACCCGCGACGCCCTTCGCGGCCGCGGCCGAACCCGGTGCGCGCTGTCGCGCGCGCACTCGTGGCGTGCGCCGTGGCGTTGCAGGTGGCCGCTCCGGGTGGGGCAGCTCAGGCGAGCGCCTCGCTCAGCTCTCGGGCCGGGCCCGGAGCCGCTCGGGCCCGCCGGCCGACTCCGGCCGCGTCGTCCCCGGAGCCGGTCGTGCGGCCGGGGATCGAGGTGCTCCTCTCCGACTCGTTGACGCTCGTGAAGGGTCGGCGGGTGGGTCTGATCACGAACCATACCGGGATCGACCACCGGCGGCGGCCGACCATCGACCTGCTCGCGGCGCGCACCGATCTTCGGCTCGTGGCGCTGTTCTCGCCCGAGCACGGGATCCGGGGCACGGCGCGGCCCGGAGAGAAGATCCTCGGCGGCACGGACGAGCGCACGGGGCTGCCGATCCACTCGCTCTACGGCGCGACGCGCCAGCCCACGCCGGAGATGCTGCGCGGCATCGACGTCCTGCTCTTCGACATGCAGGACGTGGGCGCGCGCTACTACACCTACGTATCCACCATGGCGCTCGCGATGCGGGCCGCGGGCGAAGCAGGCATCCCCTTCGTGGTGCTCGACCGGCCGAACCCGATCGGCGGCGACATGGTCCAGGGCAATGTGCTCGACACCGCCTACGCGAGCTTCGTAGGACTCTACCCGGTGCCGATGCGCCACGGCATGACGCCGGGTGAGCTCGCCCGCATGTACGTGGGAGAGTTCGGGGTGCGCGTCGAGTTGCATGTGGTGCCCGCGGAAGGGTGGAGACGCGCGATGCTCTTCGATCGGACCGGGCTCCCGTGGGTGGCGCCGTCGCCGAATATCCCCTCGCTGGCGAGCGCGCTGTCGTACCCCGGCACGTGCCTCTTCGAGGGCACGCCGCTGTCGGTGGGACGCGGCACGCGGGAAGCGTTCCAGGTGGTGGGCGCACCCTGGATCGACGGCAGGGAGTTGGCCCGCCGCCTCAACGCACGAGGCCTGCCCGGGGTCCGTTTCGAAGCCACGACCTTCGTGCCACGAAGCCCCGGCGACGGCAAGTTCGACGGCCAGGAGGTTCGCGGCGTGCGCATCGTCGCGGATCCGGCCCGGTACGACCCCACGGTGGCCGCGCTGGCCCTGCTCGTGGAGGCACGCCGGATGTCGGGCGAGCGGTGGGTGTGGAAGGTACGTCACTTCGACCGGCTCGCGGGCACGGACGCGATCCGCCTCGGCGTGGAGGCCGGCCTGGACATCGCCGCGCTGACCGCGGGGTGGCACGCCGACCTCGACGCGTTCCGGGCGCGCCGGGCTCCGTACCTGATCTACCGATGACGCCACTCCATCCATGACCTTGCCCATTCCATGACACCACGGATCCTCACGAGACGACATCGCTCGCGTGGCCACCCGGCCGCGCTGTTGGCGGCGCTCCTGACGCTCGGCGCGTGTGCCGGCCGGCCGGCCGCACCTCTCGCTCCTCCGTCGCGGGCAGCCGCACGACCGTCCGCCGCGTCGCCACCCCCCGCGATATCTCCCTCGGCCCTCGAGAGGCTGCACGAGGAGGTGCGCGTCGCCGGCCTGGCAGACCGCAGATTCGACCACGACACGTACTGGAGGGCGATTCGCCCTTTCCTGGGCGGCACGGTGCGTGTGCTGCCCGCCGGCGTCAGCGCGGAAGGCCGGGAGATCTTCCACCTCACGTACGGCTCGGGCCCCGTACGCGTGCTCCTCTGGTCGCAGATGCACGGCAACGAGAGCACCGCGTCGATGGCGCTGGCCGACATCGTCCGGTTCTTCGCCGAGCATCCCGAGCACCCGCTGGCCCGGCGCATCGCACGCGGCGCCACGATCCACATGATCCCGATGCTCAACCCCGATGGGGCCCAGCGCTTTCGCAGGCGCAACGCCCAGGGCGTCGACATCAATCGTGACGCCCGCAGGCTCCAGACGCCGGAGGGTAGAGTCCTCAAGGCCGTGCGCGACGCCGTCCAGCCCGACTTCGGCTTCAACCTCCACGACCAGGGCACGGCCGTACGCGTCGGGGACTCCGACCGTGGTGTGGCGATCGCGTTGCTCGCGCCCGCCTTCGACTCCGCCCGCAGCGTGGACGCCAAGAGGCGTCGCGCAATGCAGGTGGCCTCCGTGATCGTCGAGGCCGTCGATCCCTTCGTCGGAGGACACGTGGCCCGCTACTACGATACCTTCAACCCACGGGCGTTCGGAGACCTCATCGGCGCGTGGGGCGCCAGCACGGTGCTCATCGAATCGGGCGGATGGAAGGACGATCCCCAGAAGCAGTACCTCCGGATGGTCAACTTCGTCGGGATCCTCACGGCACTCGACGCGATCGCGACCGGCCGCTACACCTCCTTTACCCCGGACGCGTACCAGCGACTCGAGCAGAACGGGCGGCGCATCCCCGACCTCCTGATCGCGGGCGGCACTCTGGCCGTGCCCGGCCTACCCCCTCTCCAGGCCGACGTGCTCGTCAACTACGCTCGTCCCCTGCTCCGGGAGGGCGGCACGATCGCCGACATCGGAGATCTCGGGGGCGTGCAGGCCCAGGACACCCTACGCATCGACGGGCTCTACCTGATTCCGATGCCCGACGCGCTGGGCGGAGACGGCGCGATCGAACCTGGGATGCCGGCGCACTTCGTGGTGGCCGAAGACCCGGCGGGCCGCCGCGTGAAGCTTCAGTTCCGCGGGGGGCCTGGCACGCGGTAGCCGGACGGCCGCACGATGGGCGGGCCGTCCACCGCGGGCGAACGCTGAACCGTGGGCGAACGCGCGGCGCCGGGCGCGAACACGAAGCGGGTCCACCGATCCGGCAGATACCACCGTCCGGGCAGTACCCGCTCGAGCCGGTGCGTGAAGTGTCGCAGGTCGGTCAGGAAGATCGAGCGGGTCGGCTCATCCGGAGAGATGAAGAAGTTCTCCCAGTGCCCGAGAAGCACCCACCGGGGCCGCAGGTTCTCCACGAACGCCTCGGGGTGCCAATCGACCTGGTCGAAGGTGGCCGGTACCAGGATGGCCACGTCGACCGGATGCGTGGCCACGAGACTGTCCGGGGCGAGCCCGCGCGGTGGCGCCGCGATCGCATCCTGATAGTAGACGCGGAACACGACCCCCCCTTGTGCGTCCAGGAAGTCGACCAGGAAAGCGTAGGTGTCGCCGTCCAGCCATTCGGAGGCCCACCGCGGCTCCTCCACCCGCGGCCGGGTGGTGTGGCCGTGATACAGCGTAAAGCTCTCGAAGTGGGGCGCGTGGTTCGAGCGAAGCGCCATGACCCGTAGCGTGGGCGAGAGCCGGATCCACGCACCGGCGTGGCGCTCGTCGCCGGCGAGGTCGTTGACGACCCGGATCCGCTCCGCCACGCCCGCCCACGAGCCGAGCGTGTTGTATCCGGTCCGGTTCGTCAGGATCCACGCGTGGGGCGCATGGCGCCGTGCGATCTGGGGCACGTCCATGAGGTGATCGTAGTGCCCGTGCCCCACGAGGATGGCGGCGGCGCCGGCCACGTCGTAGCGGCCCATGTACCGGTTGACCGCCGAAGTGTCGGAGCGCACGGACGCCAGGCCCGTGCGCAGCACCGACGGATCGGAAAAGAGTGGCGCGCCCAGCACCACGTCACGGCCCCGGCGCAGAATCCACCCTCCGACGCCGAGGTACGTCAACTCGACGCTGTCGGGCCCGGCCGCCGGCAGCGCCACGGTGCCCGAGACGCCCGGCCGGACGGGGATCCAGCATCCGCCGGCTCCCAGGAGCACCACGGCGAGCCCCACGGCCAGGATGGCCGCACCGGTTGGGCCGGTACACCCCGCAGCGCGTGCCGGCACGGAGGGCGCCGCCAGCCGCATCACCACAACGGCCCGCCGTAATCCTACCACGGCCTTCTAGGCGAGCGTCGCGCGGGTCTCGGCGATCGTGGCTTCCACGCTGGCCAGGAACGCGTCGTAGAGCGCGCGCGCCACGGGACCGACGCGCCCCGAACCGACGGGTCTGCCGTCGAGCTCGACCGTGGGGCGTACCTCGCTCGTGGTGCCCGTGAAGAACATCTCATCGGCGTGGGCCAGAGTCTCCACCGGAATCGCCCGTTCCTCGACCGGGATGCCCTGGGCGCGGGCCAGCCGGATCACCTCCCTCCGCGTGATGCCCGGCAGGATCACGTTCGAGGTCGGGTGCGTGACGACCGTACCCTCGAAGACCGCAAAGAAGTTGTTGTGCGCCCCCTCGAGCGCGAAGCCGTCGCGGACGAGCAGCGCGTCGGTGCCGCCCCGCTCCCGCGCGTCCTGGTAGGCCAGCACGTTCGGCAACAGCGAGATCGTCTTGACGTCGACGTGGGCCCAGCGTCGGTCCGGCACCGAGCACGCCGTAAAGCCCTGCTCCCACCGCTCGCGCGAAGGGCGCTGCCACGCCTTGGCAAACGCATATACGGTCGGCGGAACCGGATGGTCGGGAAACCAGTGCGTCCGCGGCGCGACACCCCGGGTGATCTGCACGTACACCAGCGCGCATTCCGCGTCTTCGACGCCGTTGGCCTCGAGCAGGCGGCGATGGACCTCCACGAGCGGCTCGGGATCGTAGTCGATCCGCAGCACGCCGAGCCCTCGCTTCATGCGCGCGTAGTGCTCCCCGAAGCGGAACAGCACACCCCGGTACGCAGGCGTGACCTCGTAGATGCCGTCGGAGAGGAGAAAGCCCCGATCGTCCACCGAGATCAGGGCCCTGTCCTGGGGAAGGTACTCACCGTTCAGGAATACGGTGCTCATGGAGCTCGCTACTCCCGGTCGTGTGTTCGTGGGTTCCTGGTGAAGGCGCGGCGCCCGCGTCCCGGCACAGCGTCATGTCCTGCGGGATCATGCGTCCGGCGAGGACTCCCCGAGCTTGTCAAACTCCTCGAGAAGTTGCGCCTCAGGAATGTGCTTCGCTTCCTCCTCGGACACCTCTTCCACCTGTGCATCCTGAACCGGCGGCCCATCCTCGTCGGCGTCCTCCGTGCCGGCAGGGGGCGCGCCCGGGGCTGAGCCGGCGCCCGCGTCGCCGCCCTCCGCGGCGGCTTCGCCTCCGGCCTCCGCCGCTGCGCCCTCGCCCGCCGAGAGCTGCTTCGGCTCACCCTCCGACTCGGACGGCGCAAGGATGCCCATCTCCTGCTTCAACGCCAGGAGCTTCGACTCCACGTCCGCGCCGCCGTCTCCGGCCTCGAGGCGCACGAACTCCTGTTCGAGCGTGTCTCCGGTGAGCGCTTCGGTGACCTCCGCGTGCGCCAGGCTCCGGCGTTCCTCCTCCTCGATCTTGTCCGCCATCCGGTTGAACGCCTCAAAGGCGGAGGTATCGGACAGCCCCGACATCGTCTCATGGATGCGCCGCTGCGCCTGCGCGCGCTTCTGCTTGGCGATCAGCAGATTCCGCTTGCGCTTGGCCTCCTCGATCTTGTCGTTGAGCTGGCGCAACGAACCCTTGAGCTTCTCGGTCTCCGCCGCCTGCGCCTGCCACGTCTGCTCGAGGACCTTGGCGCGATCCGCGTGCTCATGCTGGCGGACGAGCGCCTGCTTGGCCAGATCGTCGCGCCCTTCTTTCACGGCCAACATGGCCCTGTGCTCCCAGTCCCGGGCCTGCTTCACCTCATCCTCGAGCTGTATCCGGAGCTTGCGTTCGTCGGCGATCGCGGCGGCCACCTCGCGCTTGGCCTTCGCGAGCTGGTCGCGCATGTCCAGGATGATCTGGTTGAGCATCTTCTCCGGGTTTTCGGCCCGGGAGATGAGGTCGTTGATGTTCGACTTGATGACCGTGGAAAGCTTCGAAAAGATGCCCATGATCAGCTCCCCACTCCCGCCAGGGTCTTGATGCGTTCCATGTGCCCGCTGGCCGCAAGCTCCATGGATTCCATGGATGACTGGAGCTCGTGGAAGTCCAGCGTCTCGAGCTCCAACGTGTCGGTGAGAATCAACTCCCCGTCCTCGATGCCGTACGCGCCGTGCACCATGTCGCGTGCGTTGAGCTCGAGGAGGGTTCGGTACAGCTCCGCCCGGCCCTCGCCCCGCTCCGGCAGATCCATGACCTTCATGCGGATCAACAGCAGCGGCGGCGAATGGTGCACGACGAGAGGCAGTCCGCTGTTGCGACCCCGCACCAGGTACATGCCTTCGTCCACTTCCTGGTACTCGAGGTCCATGCGGATCAGGAAGCTCTCGAGGTCCTCTCGGGTAACCATGCCCTTCTCCGTTGGTTCTGAGGATGGTCGATGTAGGTATCGGCCCCTACGGCACCCGCGCCGGGCGTGTTTCCCGCGCCGGCCGGCGTGATACGTCCACTGCGCTACGTAAGGTAGGCAGTCGGCCTCGCCGGCGCATGGGCCCCGGGGGGCGGCGGCGTGGTCGGCGCCGGCCGCGCCACCGTGCCTGCCCGCGACTCAACGCTCCAGCAGCGGGCGAAGATGCCGGCCCGTGTACGAACCCGTCTCGGCGATCACCGCTTCGGGCGGTCCCTCCACCACAATACGCCCGCCGGCCTCCCCACCTTCAGGGCCGAGGTCGATGATCCAGTCTGCGGTCTTGACCACATGGAGATTGTGCTCGATGACGACCACGGTGTTGCCGAGGTCCACGAGCCGGTGGAGAACCTCGAGCAGCACCCGCACGTCCTCGAAGTGGAGGCCGGTCGTGGGCTCGTCCAGGATGTAGAGCGTGCGTCCCGTCGCGCGCTTGGAGAGTTCCGTGGCGAGCTTGACCCGCTGGGCCTCTCCCCCCGAGAGCGTCGTGGCCGACTGGCCCAGGTGGATGTAGCCGAGGCCGACCTCGGAGAGCGTTCGGAGCTTGGCCTTGATGCGCGGCACGGCGTCGAAGAACTCGAGCGCCTCATTGACGGTCATGTCCAGGACGTCCGCGATGTTGCGCGACTTGTAGTGGACGTCGAGCGTCTCCCGGTTGTAGCGCCGGCCGCGGCACACGTCACAGGGCACGTATACGTCGGGCAGGAAGTGCATCTCGATCTTGACCAGCCCATCGCCCGAGCATGCCTCGCAGCGTCCCCCTTTGACGTTGAACGAGAACCTGCCGGGCCCATACCCCCTCATCTGCGACTCGGGCAGGCTCGCGAAGAGCTCGCGGATGGGTGTGAACAGCCCCGTGTACGTGGCCGGGTTGGAACGGGGCGTCCTGCCGATCGGCGACTGATCGACGTCGATGACCTTGTCCACCCGCTCGATGCCGTCGATACCATCGTGCGACTGCGGCACCAGCTTGCTGCGGTAGAGGTGTCTCGCAAGCGCGTGGTACAGCGTCTCGTTGACCAGCGTCGATTTCCCCGACCCGCTGACCCCCGTCACCGCCACGAAGACGCCGAGAGGGAATGACACGTCGATGTTCGTCAGGTTGTGCCCGCGCGCGCCCCGGACCGTGAGCGCACGGCCGGGGTCGGCCGGCCGGCGATGCTTCGGCACCGGAATCTCCCGGTCGCCCCGCAGATAGGCCCCGGTGAGCGATGCGGGCTCCGCCATGACGTCGTCCACGGTGCCCGCGACCACCACCTCGCCTCCGGCCCGCCCGGCTCCCGGCCCCAGGTCGACGACGTAATCCGCGGCGCGGATCGTGTCCTCGTCGTGCTCGACCACGAGCACGGTGTTGCCGAGGTCGCGGAGCGTCCTGAGGGTATCGAGCAGACGACCGTTGTCGCGCTGGTGCAGTCCGATGGAGGGCTCGTCCAGGATGTACAGGACCCCGACCAGGCGGCTGCCGATCTGCGTGGCCAGACGGATCCGCTGCGCCTCGCCACCCGAGAGGCTTCCGGCGGATCGACCGAGAGTCAGGTAGTCGAGCCCCACGTCGCGGAGGAAGCGGAGGCGCTCGCGCACCTCCTTGAGGATCGGCCCCGCGATCTCTTCGGGCAGAGGAGGCTCCGCCCCGGGACCCTTCGTGGCGGCGCGCCGGCCACGCCCCACCGGCAGGCCGGCGAAGAAGCTCTCGGCTTCCGCGATCGACATCTCGACGACGTCGCCCAGCGACAGGCCGCCCACGGTAACCGCGAGGGACGCCGTCTTGAGCCGTGAACCCTGGCAGGCCGTGCAGGGCAGCGTGGACATGTAGTCCTCCAGCTGGCTGCGCACCGCCTCGGAACGCGTCAGATCATAACGCCGGTTGACGTTCGCCAGCACACCCTCCCACCGATCCTCGTAGTGCCCCTCGAACTCGCCCGATCCCGATCGGTACGGGAAGCGGATCTTCATCCGCCCCGAGCCGTAGAGGATCGCGTGGCGCACGTCTCCGGGGAGTTGACCCCACGGCGTGTTCGGATCGAACTCGTACGCCTCGGCCAGCCCGGCGATGACCGAGTGCCGCAGGTTGCCGGTCGGCTCGCCCCAGGGCAGGACGACGCCCTCCAGAATCGAGATACTCGGGTCGGCGAGGACCAGGTCGGGATTGACCTCCTTGCGCGTGCCCAGCCCTCCGCACTCCTCGCACGCCCCGTAGGGAGAGTTGAAGGAGAACTGGCGTGGCTCGAGCTCGGGCAGGTCGGTTCCGCAACCCGTGCACGCGTAGTGTTCGCTGAAGACGTGTGTCACGGGGCCACCCCTGCGGACGTGCTCCGAGACCTCGATGACCCCGGAGGCCGTGCGCAGCGCCGTCTCCACCGAGTCCGCCAACCGGTCCCGGTCCGTTTCACGCACGACCAACCGGTCGACGACCACCGCGATCTCGTGATTCTCGTAGCGGTTGAGCGCTGGGGGTTCGGATAGATCGTAGGTCTCGCCATCGACACGCACCCGAACGAAGCCTTCCTTGCGGGCTCGCTCGAAGAGGTCTCGGAATTCGCCCTTACGTCCCCGCACCAGGGGAGCCAGGATCTCGATGCGGGTGCCTTTGTCCATCTCCAGAAGACGATCCACGATCTGCGTCGCCGATTGCCGGATGACGGGCCTGCCACAGTTCGGGCAATGGGGCGTGCCGACGCGCGCCCACAGCAGCCTGAGGTAGTCGTAGATCTCCGTGACCGTTCCGACGGTCGAACGCGGGTTCCTGCTGACGGTTTTCTGCTCGATGGAGATGGCCGGAGAGAGGCCTTCGATGGCATCGACATCGGGCTTTTCCATCAGCCCCAGGAACTGTCGGGCGTACGCCGAGAGCGACTCCACGTACCTCCGCTGACCTTCAGCGTAGATGGTGTCGAACGCCAGTGACGACTTGCCGGAGCCCGAAAGGCCCGTGATAACCACGAGGCGCTCGCGGGGGAGCTCCACGTCGATGTTCCGGAGGTTGTGCTCGCGCGCGCCCCGGACGATCAGCTTGTCTCGATCCATAGCCTGGTATTGTACCGGGCGGCGGGGAGGCGTTCAATGCACCGGGTCAGGCTCGACGCCGGATCTCCCGGACTACGGGCTATGCCGGGGGGAGAACCCCCTACAACGTCGTCAGGAGATGCCCGACATCCCCACCGCCGGGGATCTCTTACGCTACGATTGGGCAGATTCCTCTTCAGGAGGCGGTCATGCATTCCCTCCTCGTGCCTCTGGACGGTTCCGAATTCAGCGAGCGCGCCGTTCCTCTGGCCCTGACGCTTGGGCGGGAAACCGGGGCGACGCTTCACCTTACGCACGTCCACGTACCGCATCCCCCGGACCAGCTTCTCTCGAACACGCAGTTCCATTACGAAGGCCTCGATATGGCGGAATACGAGGCCAGGAACCGACAGAAGGAGGCGGCTTACCTGGAGGGTGTGGCCACGCGGCTCCGCAACGGCGTGCGGGTGAAAACCCACCTTCTGGAGGGGCGCGTGGCCGATGAGATCACGGCGTACGCCGACCGGGTGGACGCGGACCTCATCGTCATGACCACCCACGGCCACACAGGCGTGAGCCGGATGTGGCTCGGGAGCGTAGCCGACACGCTGGTGCGGCACACCACCCTGCCGCTGCTGGTCATCCATCCGCCGCCGCACGAACACCTCCCTCCCGAGGTGCACAACTTCGCGCACATTCTGGTACCGCTCGACGGCTCCGAGACCTCGGAGTCCATCCTCGATCCGGCGTGCGACCTGGCGGTGGCGACCAGCGCGCGCTTGACTCTGCTCCACATCGTCTCGTCGACGACGACGCTCGGCGCGCGACTCTTCCCGCTCCTTCCCGACGACATCGCGTCCTCGATGGAGCAGGCGGAGGAGTACCTCAAGGGCGTGGCCGACCGCCTTCACATGCCGCACCTGGACGTGGACATCCACGTGGAGGAGCACGAGGCTCCCGCAAGAGCCATCGTCGAGATCGCTCAGCGTGAGCGGGCCGACATCGTGGCCATGGCCACGCACGGATACGGAGGCGTGCGGCGCGTGCTGCTCGGCAGCGTTGCGGACAAGGTGCTGCGCTCGAGCCCGCTGCCGCTGCTGGTACGCCGGCCGGCATAGACCGGGCGTCCGGTCGCGCGGCTCGGCCTCTTCGGTCGCCGGTCCATGCGGCTCCGCCGGCCATCGCACGGAGGCGGCCGATCCGCTCTTCCGCTCAGTATCCCCACTCCCGGAAGATGAACACGCCCATCACCCGCGACTGCCGGAACCCCAGGTCCGCGAAGCCGAGCGTGCGACTTCGCAGGAAGCGGTCCTCGACGAAGCCTTCGACGAACACGTCATCGGTCAGCGCCCACTCGACCCTCGTTCCCGCAAGGTGCGACCCACTGCCCTGGTCGGCCACGGGCCGCAGCACGACCACCACGAACACGTTCTCTCCGATGTACTGCCCCACCTCCACCTGCGTGCCGGCGAGCGAGTTGGCCACGCCCCCCGACGCCAATCCGAAGCTGGCCGCCTGGCTGATCGACAGGTAGTCGATCCCCACCTGCTGAGCGAGCGCCGCGATGCGGGACGCCAGCGTACCCGACACGTACGACACGGTGGCGCCGGTGGCGGCCGTCACGAAGGATCCCGTAGCGCCTCGGAGCTGATTGAACGCCGACCGGCCCGTGGCCAATTGATAGCTGGGCCGACCGAAGATGAGGTAGCTGACCAGATCCGATTCGGCAAGCCCCTGTTCATCGGTGGACAGGCTCACCCGGGGCTCGCTGAGGCTGCCTCCCACGCTTGCCGTGACCTTGAGCGGCTCGCCTTCGATGCGTCGGATGCGTGCCTCGGCCTGAATGTCGAGGAGCGGGTTGATGCCCGCGGTTCCCGGGAAGCTGACTGTTCCGCCGTCGACCGCGAAGCGTCGGCCCAGCACGGTATAGGCGCCGCGCTGCGCCTGGAGCTCGCCGACCAGAACCAGGTCGCGGCTCGTGCGGTCATACGCCACGTCCAGCTCGCCGGCCATCTCGACATTCATGTCTTCCGAGCGCAACCAGGCGTCGCGCGGAACCGTGAGGTCCACCGCCACTCGCAGGTTGTCGAGGAACGGGTTCCGGATTCCGGCCAGCAGGGGCCGGGCGGTCAGCGCAGTCGTGTCGACCACCTCGAAGAGCCTCGGGTCGGTCAGATCCACGATCTCCGCCGTGCGGGCGAACTCGTCTACGTACAGCACGCCCTGGTCGACGCTGAGAGAGCCCTCCAGGAAGGGGCGTTCGTACGTGCCGCTGAGGTGTACCTTACCCGAGATGCGCCCGGTCACGTCGCGCCGGTCGATCGCCTCGAACCCCCGGAAGCCGATATCCAGGTCGAGCCGCGGGTTGCGGACCGGACTCAGCGTCAGGGTGCCCGCTACCGTAGAGGTTCCCCCCGAATGGCCCGTGAGCTTAACGTCGACGGTGCGGTCCGGCCTCGGGGTAAGCACGCCGCTGACCCGCTTGTGGCGCACGCCGAGCGCCTCGATCGTCCACGCCGCGTCGTCCATGCGCACCTCGCCGATCGGCACCGGCGCGTCGAGGGGACCCCTCAGATGGAACTCCCCCGATACCCTGCCTTCGACGTCGCGCAGCATCGTCAACGGCGTCAGCACCATCCGTGCGGACAGCGAGTCCGCCACGACCCGTACGTCCATGCTCCCGGGCGCGACCCGCGACGGCACCCGCCCCAGCGATAGATCGACGGGTACCGGCCCCCTGGCCAGCAGGACGCGCCGGCCGCCGTCGAAGACCTGCAGGTCGACTGCGGCTCTCCGATTCCGGTACCGCATGTCGGCACGCAGCGAATCCGCGTGAAAGTGCCGGAAGCCCGGATCACGGCTGGCCAATCCGAGTGTGATCCTGGGCCTGGGGCCCTGTCCCTGGATCCGGAGATCGAGATCGACATGCCCGCGGATCGTCGTGTCACGTACCTGGGCCAGCCGCGCCAGCCGCTCCATGTGCAGTCCACGTACGGACAACAGGAAGTTCGTGTCCGTATTCCGCGACAAGGTGCCCTGCGCGACCAACCGCATCGGATCCGGCCCGGCGCGCGCGATTTCCAGGCTGTCGACCGAAACCGCCGAGCTGTTCCACCGGATCGCGGTCGGTCGCGCGAGCGACCACGTCAGCGTGTCCATGCGAAGCTCCAGCGACGCCAGATCGACCTCGGTTCCGGCCGAATCGAAGTGGAAGCTTCCCTCAGCCGCATACGACCCGGCGTCTTCCGGCTGCATGGCCACGGCGCCACGCCCCCCGCTCGCGTCCCCGGTGATGTCGGCCCGCAGAGTGCGCGCCGCGCGTCCCAGAAGCCTTACCCGCGTGCCGGTGGCGGACGCCTCGTACCGTACCCGCGTCGTGCCGAGATCCGAGGTCGAGGCATGGACGTCCAGGGCACCCACGCTGTCCGCTCCCAGGTACGCCCCCTCCAGCCGGGCCTCGAGCGCGGCGGCCAGCTCGCCCACCCGGCCCTGGATACGGAGCCGCCCACGGACCGCGCCGCCAACCTGCACGTTGGCCAGGTCCGGCAACTCGTCCACGGCGACGCCCTGCAGCCTGAGCAGCTCGCGCTCGAGAACGCCCAGCGTGTCCCTGGCGATGACCGTGTCGCCCATGACCAGGCTCCGCAGACCGGCTACGGAGTCTCCCAGGAAGGCGAACGATGCTTCACCGGAGCGGCCAGCGGCGACTCCGACGCTGCCGCCGCCCGCCACCCGCACGCCCCCGAGCATGCCACGCAGAGTATCCGCCGTAAGTACGCCGTCGGCGATCGAGAGGTCGGCGTCGAGTGTATCGACGTGCAGCCTTCCGATGCGCGAAGCCACCAGCGCCAGCGCCGCCGTCCCACGCGCGCTCGTGGGATCCGCGCCGGCACCCTCGACGAACACGCTCCCCGTGAACGAGGACGGCCGCGGCAGTGCGTCGACCATCCTGGACGCCACGAATCGATCGAGATCCGCCTCGATCCTGTAGTATGCGCCCGGCTCCTCGAGGTCGACCGCGCCCTTCACGATCATACGGCCACCCGGCGTCATGAGGTCGGTGCTGAGCGCAAGGCGTCGCAGCGGTCCTACCGCCCGGATCGAGCCGGAGACCTCTCCCGTCACGGGCAGAGCGGGGTAGTCCAGCTTGAGTCCCGTGAAGGACAGGGGAGACGCGTCGGCCTGGACGTCCATCACCCACCGCCCGGCCTCCCTGCGCATGCTCCCCCGCGCGATCACGCTGGAACGCGGCGCACCCGAAGGCATGTGGACCAGCCTCGCCTCCAGACGGATACCCGTGTCCGCGCGTCCCCACAACCGCACCTCCGCCTCTCCCGACCCGGTCAGCAGCGAGGCCGGGAATACCGTCTTCAAGGCCTCGAATGCCAGCGGCCGCATCAACACATGGAAGGCGGACGCACCGGGATCCGCCCCGAGGTGGAGGGTGCCGTCCAGCGAAGCCGTCGTGGGACCGCCCCCCGAGGCCATCACGAGCGTCACGGTGCCGGCGATGTTGAGGGCGTCCGTCGGGCCCGAGAGCGTGAGACGCCCGCTCAGCCAACCGCCGGCGCCGGGCGTCCACGAGAACCACGGGGAGAGTCGCTCGAGGGCCAGGGGGCTGGCAACGACGGTCAGGCCGTCGGTCACGATCCGTTCCTCGAAGCGAAGCCCGCCGTTCAGCGCGATCCGGCTGCCCGCCTGATCCACGACGACGTCGTGGAACGACACCGTGGGTCCCTTGCCCCCGAGCAGCACGCCCACGCGCCCCGACGCCCTACCTGTGGCGAAGCGCGAATCCAGCCACGCCAGATCCGCCAGCGCCATATCCGCGGTCGCCATGTCCAGCCGTACGCCCCATGCCTCCCCGAACGCCGGATCCGGACCCAGCCGGACCGAGCCCGAGAGGAACGAGGACGGCAGCCGGATCGCGGCATCGGCCAGGATGAGCCCGGCCGTGTTCCAGGAGAGGCGGCCCGAGGCGGACGGGATGACCAGGGGTCGGTCGAGCGCGGAGACCCTGACGGCGAGCGCTGTCACCGTAGCGTCCAGAGGCTCGGCCGCCCCGGGACGCACGATGAGATCGCGCACGCGTAGATCGAGATCGTCCAGCGATATCCTGCGCATGCGGCCCCGCCCCCGCAGGTCGTTCTTCACGAGCAACCGGGGCGAGGGCGGGCCCTCCAGCGGCGTCAACACGTCGATCCGGGCACCGTGCAGCTCCACATCACGCACCCTGATCTCCCCCGGAGGCGACGCGGAGTCGGGCAGCGCCGTCACCCCGGGCGCGATGAGTCCGCTCACGTTCATCGCCTCCTCGCCGGGATAGCGCGCCACAACGACACGCGCACCCCACACGGCGACGGACGAGAGTGTTGGCGAGCCGCGGAGCAGACTCCACAACGAGTACCGGAACGAGATGGAATCGGCCTCGAGGAACGGCCGGCCTCCGGAGGCGTCCAACCGGACGCCCAGCAAGGTCGCCCCCTCCAGGAGACTTCCCTCGCGGATCGCGTGGACCGTCAGCTCCCCTGCGAGCATCCCGCGCACGCGGTCCAGGGCCTGGTGCAGCACCACCCGGTGCCCGGAAGACGTACCCACCAACCATCCTGCCGCCGTGAGCACCACGACCAGCACCGCGGCCGCGCTCAGCGCCAGCCGGCGGCCCCACCGCCGGCGCCGCGGCGGCGGAGTCGAAGCGCCTTCATCGACCGGTCCGTCCACGGCATCCATCGTGGCTCCGCCGTCCACGGGGTCCCCCGCCGCGTCGTGCTCTGCGGCGTCCATCGCGGCGTCGCGTTCCGCGTCCGGGGTACGGTCGCGCTCCACCATCAGAACGCCTGTCCGATCGAGATGTGGAGCTGGAGCCGGCTGAGCGATGCCGCGCCCGAACGGCCGAAAAACACGGGCTTGCCAAGCACCGCAAGCTGATCCACGCGCACCCAGGGGATCACCTGCCCGCCCACGACCAACCGATCCTGCTCGGCGTCGAAGCCGGAGTCGAAGGGCCGGAGCTGAGAGGTCACGACGGGCAGACTCTGGCCGCCGCGGAAGCGGTACGCCAGATCCACGCGGACGGGACCGATCGGGGTGGGGTACCGCACACCGATCCCCGGAGAGAACTCGAGGTCGCGGAGGTGGACCGTCTGCCGGGCACCCCACACCTGCCCGAAGTCGGTGAAGGTAACGCCCTGCATCCGGGACCCGAGTGGGAAGCGAAACTCGACGTTACCTTCGAGCACGCGGGTGCCGCCGGTGGGCCGGGAAGAGAACCGCCGCTCGTCCATCGGCGTCGCGTCACAGGACAGGTCCATGATCTGCTCCGGAGAGCACCTGGCGCCACCCCGCGTCGGCGGCGCCAGCAGATCGGTGGGATCGACCGTGAGCACCCGCGGCCCCAGCCGGTTCTGGGCGAATCCCCGCACGCTGTTCGCACCGCCCGCGTAGAAGCGCTTCTGGGGGTGGACCACGTCGATCGAGGCCCGCTCGCCGCCGAGCAACTCCGAGAACGGCCCGGCGCCGACCCAGCCCGCGCGCAGGCGCGTGGCCACCACCGTTCCCCTGCCCGCCCGCTCGTACATGGTGCCTTCGACAATCGCCCGGTCGTACCGGAAGTTCGAGCCCGTCCACCCCGCCGCGTGCTCCACGTCGAGCACGAGGGTGTAGCCGCGCGTCGGGTTGAGCAGGTTGTCCGAGCGGTTGCGCGTGATGTTGACCCCCACGGGCGCGAGCCAGTTCGCCCCCTGCAGCACATCGATGTCCCGGGGCGTGCAGACGAGAAAGCCCGTACAGAAGAGGATCTCGGCGGCGTCGAGCGTCGACAGCTCGGGCCGGTACGAGACCGTCAGCGGTGTGCCGGGGGCCAGGGAGCGGGTCAGGGAGAACGCCACGCCCACGGCCTTCCGGACGAACACGTCCGGAAGGCTCTGGCGTTCGGTAAAGAGTGAAACCGACAGGCTGTTGCGAGTCGAGAAGATCCACGGCTGAGTGAAATCGAGTGACGCCAACCAGTTGGGCTTGCCGAACACGCCCCCACCGCTCTGAGGGCACAGCAGCTCGTGGAAGCCCTGCGCCAGCAGATTTGACACACGCCCCCGGACCTGCAGGCGCCGTCCCCCTCCGAGGAAGTTCCGGCTGATCCACCGGGCGTCGGAATCCAGGCACTCGGCGCTGCTCCACCCTGCGCCCGCGCGAACCCGCCGGAGATCGCCCTCCTGGACCGTCACATGAATCGGAACGATGCTGTCCGGCCCTGCGGCGAAATCCGGTTCTACGCGCGCGCTGCGCAGCAGATCCATTGCGAAAAGCCGAAGCTGAGCCTCGAGGAGCTGGTCCGTGCGGTACAGATCGCCCCGCCGGAACTGGAGCGTCTTGCGGATCACGCCGTCGGAGAGCTGCCGGTTTCCCTCGATCGAGATGCTCCCGTAGCGCACCACCGGCCCGAGCGTGGCGTCGAAGGTCACCCGAGCGGCATACGGGTCGCTCGCGGGCAGGAGGAAGCTACGGAGCACGTCGGCGCGCGCGTACCCCCGGTCTCCGAGCCGCCGGATCAGCGTATCACGCGTGGCATCGAGCACGAACCGGTTGAGCCGATCGCCGCGCCGCAGCGGCAGATCCCGCATCAGCGACCGATCTTCCACCTCGTCGACACCGCGCACCACGAGCGAGTCGACGAGGACGGGACGGCCCTCGGTGACCGTGAAGCGGACGTCCACCGAGCCGTCGTCGCGCACGACCGTGGCCGTGTCGATCGCGGCTTCACGATAGCCGCGCTGCTGGTAAAAGATCATGAGCCTGAGCTGGTCGAGCGGGAGGTCTTCCTTGCGAAAGTAGCTGCGTTGCAGCGAGAAGTTGGCGCCGAACCAGCAGAAGGGCCTGAGCGCGACGGAGCGGCACTCGGTCTGCCGCGTGGAGATCGCCCGGGCCAACGAATCGTCAGGGAAGGCATGGTTGCCGTCGAAGCGCACCGCATGCACCTCGACGCGCCCGACCTGGGCCGACACGCCGGCCGGCGCCGTCAGCGACATGAGCACCGCCAGAGCGCCGGCCGCGCCGTGCACACGCCCGCGCTGCCCGGCCGGAACGGTCATCGTCACGACCCGGAGGTCGACGGTGCCGGGCGCTCACCCGGCTTGGCCGGCCGTCGCGCCGCTGCCAGCGGCTCACGGGCCAGGAGCAGCCGGGTCAGATAGAACGTGGCGAAACCCACGGCCGTGGCCACGCTCGCCGCCGCTACGGCCGCCGTCAGGGTGTCCCTGGGGCGCGCCGGCACCCTGGCCCATCGCACCCTCATGTCATGCGCCTCCCGAAGCTCTCCCGGCTCCGCGGCCGGAACGCGCGCGCGTCGCGATCGAACGCCCATGTTTCCACGTCGATCCGCCGTTCGTCCACACTCAGGATATTGAATGTATTGCTTCCGCGCTCGCGTCCGCGCCCCCGGCTGGACGTCGCCGTTCCCGCGCGCACGATGAGGGCACCCGGATCGCCCGCCGGCAAGTCGATCAGGTCGCCGGCGCGGCCGATCCTGGTCTGATGAATGTGCCCCCCGAGGATCAGCTCCACCCCCATGTCCTCGAAGGCCCGCAGCAGGCGGGCCGCGCCGGGCAGAGGCCGGCCGCCTTCGTCGTGCGGCGTGGGCGCGAAGTGGTGGTGCGTGACGAGAATCCGCAATGCGCCCTGCTCGACGTCCGCGAACGCCCGGGCGGCCCATATGAGTTGGCGGCGGTCGAGCCGACCGTTGATGATCGCGCGCCTCGGCGCGGAGGAGTTCAGCGCGACGACCACCGCGCCATCCCTCTCCAGCACGGTGTCCAGCTCGGGAGCCATCCAGCGTCGCCAGTTGCGGTATGGCGCGGCGATACGCTCCCAGAACCGGTAGAGGGGCACGTCATGATTGCCGGGTGTGACCACTCGCGGGCACGGCGGAAGCCGGTCGAGGAACTCTCGAACCGCCCGGTACTCGCGGGTCTTGGCGCGCTGAGTCAGGTCACCGGAGACGACCACGAGGTCCGGCGACGCGGCGGCGGCGGCGGCCAGGAACGCTTCTCCGACCTCCGGCCGGAAGGGACGGCCCATCTGCAGGTCGGACGCGTGGACAAGGGTCAACATCCGGCTCACCGCTCAGGCGGCCACCTCATCGCGCGGACGGCTGAGCCGCGCCATCCCGATGAACCCGACCGTCACGATCGACAGGCTGATGATCTGGGCGAGTGTCAGGATGCCGAAGAAACGATCGTCCTTGGCCCTGAGGAACTCGACCAGAAAGCGCTCGAAGCCGGCCAGCACCAGCCAGACCATGAACAGCCATCCGCGCTGGTGGTTGTGGCGCCGGATCTTCCAGAGGAACAGGAAGATGAGGGTGGAGAGCGCGACCTCGAAGAGCTGCGTGGGATAGACGGGCACGACCTGCCCGTACCGCTCGATCAGCGCCGGATCGACCGTGATGCCGAAGTCGTGCTGGATGATATCGACCCGCGTGGGCGGGGTCCCCTGGGGAAATCGCATCCCCAGCCATGACCCCGTCGGGCGCCCCCAGTCATCCCCGACAAGGAAGCACCCGATGCGTCCCACCGCGTACGCGATCGCGAGGGGAGGTGCGGAGGCGTCGGCCATCTTCCCCAGATTCAGGCCTGAACGGCGGATCTCCCGGATGATGAGCGCCGTGGCACCCAGAAAGCCGCCGTACCATACGAGCCCTCCGCGTGCGAAGATCAGCCCGAGGGGATCGGTGAGCAGGCGTGGATAGTTGAGCAGGATGTAGTAGAGCTTGGCGCCGAGGATGCCGCCCACCACAGCCCAGAACACGAAGTCCCAGGCCTTTTCCGGGTCCTCGTCCATCCTGGCCAGCTCCGCGCGGAGCCCGTAGCCGGCGGTGAGGAACGCCAGGAGCATCATTACGCCGAATGATGTGACGGGCTCGCCACCCAGCACGGGCAGCCATTCCGGCAGTCTGAAGAGGATCGGATACATGTTCGCTCACAGTCTTGAATAGGGATGCGGGGGTGTCATAGCGTGGTGAGCCCCGGCAGCGGCAGACTCGCCTCGGCCGACAGATCGGGAGGGGCCACCTCGCCGCGGTCATAGCGAAACCGGGCGGCGCGGGCCACCATCGCCCCGTTGTCCAGCGAGAGGCGCTGCGACGCGTGCAGCACCACGCCACCGGACCCCAGGCGGGCGGCAACCTCGTCGCGCAGCCGCCGGTTGGCGCTCACTCCGCCCCCCAGAAGCACGCGGCGGCACCCCGTCGCTTCGACGGCGCGCATCGTCTTCGAGGCCAGCACGTCGACGACCGCCTCCTGGAACGCGGCGGCCACGTGGGCACGCTCCACCCCCAGCACCCCCCGCACGCGGAGCGGCTCGACGAGCCCCACGACGGCCGTCTTGAGCCCGCTGAAGCTGATGTCATAGTAGTCGTCGTCGCCCGGGCGTTGGTTGCCGCGCAGCATCGGCCGAGGCAGCTCGTGGCGAAGAGGATCGCCTACGGTGGCCAGCGACTCGATCTCGGGGCCGCCGGGGTACGGCAGGCCGAGCAGCTTGGCCACCTTGTCGAACGCCTCACCCGCGGCATCGTCGCGCGTGCGCCCCAGCAGCGTGTAGCGGCCCCACGTCTCGACGTGCAGCAGCAGCGTATGCCCTCCCGAGACGAGCAGCGCGACGAAGGGAGGGTGCGCCCCGGGGTCCTCGATCGACGGGGCGAAGAGGTGAGCTTCCATGTGGTGGACGCCGACGAGCGGCCGGTCCAGCGCGAGCGCCACGCCCTTGGCCCACGTGACGCCGACGAGAAGCGCGCCGATCAGGCCGGGGCCCACGGTCACCCCCAGGACGTCGACGGCGTCGAGGCCGATCCCGGCCTGATCGAGGGCTTCGTCGACCACCGCGTCGATCTTCTGCAGGTGAGCCCGCGCCGCCAGCTCGGGGACCACTCCGCCGAAGACCTCGTGCACGTCCTGCGAGAGGATCACGTGGCCCAGGATCCTGTGGTCGCCGTCCAGGACCGCGGCGGCGGTCTCGTCACAGCTCGTCTCGAGGCCGAGCACGACAGGACGCTTCACCGGATCCCTCCCGGCCCCTCACCGCGCCCGATCCGGCGGACGGCTACGACTACGACGGCGGGCTCGGCGTCCACCAGAGGTGGGGCGCCCTCGACGCGCACCGGTACCCTCCGCTCCTCGCCGGGCAACATCCCCCGGAGCAGCTCGCCGGGCACCACGACGTGGACGTCCGCATAATCGACCGCGGTCACGGGCGTCCGGGCACCGCGCAGCATGACGTCCACGGTGCTCGGCTCGACCTCGAACGCCGCCGAGGGATCGTCCGAGAGCGCTTCGACGGGAACCCCGCCCAGCGTCCGCGTGACGATGGTTTCCACGCGCACGCCGAGCGTGGCCTCGGTGGGCCTCACCGTCAGGTTACGCACCCCGCTCAGATCCACCGGCACCCGGTACACGCCTGAGCTGTCGACGCTCGAGAGGTCGAACGGCACCAGGGGCACGGAATCCAGAGACGCGACGCGGCTGGCGGGCCCCCGGACACGGACCACCTGCGGGTTCAACGCAATCGGCCCGGCCAACGCCAGCTCGGGCGGCAAGGAACCGGACACGTGCAGCGAGACCGGCACGACCCGGGTGCCCGCGGGTTCGAACGTCAACCGCACGGTCGAAGGCGTGATGTCTTCCACGACCAGCCGCGTGCCCGCGCCGAGCTGCACCCAGTCCCGGCGCAGCGTGACCACGGTGTCGGCGCTTGTCGGGCGGGCGATCGGAATCCGCACGGCGGTGCCCTCGCGGGCCAGCCTCAAGATCTCTCCGGTGGGCCCGCCCACGAGCACGTCGACCACCCGTGGGAGCGGCTCGCCGGCGAGCGTCCACCCCGTGTCGGCGAAGGCCACCTCCACCGGCACGGGCCCGATGCGCTCCTGGTGCCTCGGCTCGACCTGGACCACGGCCCACAGCACGATCGCGAGCGCCAGAGAGGAGGCCTTGAGGCGCCAGTTGTGGGTGATCAGCCGGGGAAGGTAGGGCATGGCCCGGGCCTACTGCGCCAGGAGCCGCCGAACGAGGGCTTGGTTCTCCGGCGCGTCCCAGGCCGTACCGCCTGCCACCTTCTTGTAGATGATACCGTCCTTGCCCACGAGGAAGGTCTCGGGCACGCCCGTGGTCTGGTAGAGCTGCTGGATCTCGCCCGCGGGGTCGTGGAGGATGGTGAACGTCAGGCCCAGCGTATCCGCGAACGCCTTCAGATCTCCCCCGGGCCGCCCGAACGCGTCCTTCGCACCGAACGCCGCATCGATGCTGACCGCGAGGATCTCGAAGTCCTCGCCCCGGAGGTCCTGGTAGAGCCGCTCCATCGACGGCATCTCCTGCCGGCACGGGGGGCACCAGGTGGCCCAGATGTTGACGAGCACGACCTTGCGGCCCCGGAAATCCGCGAGCGACACCCGCCGTCCCGTGAGGTCGGGGTACGCGAACTCCGGAGCGGGAGCCCCCGCGATGATCGGCTGATAGTGCTCCCGGCCCACCCAGGCCGCTCCGATCATGGCTGCCGACACAATTACCGCCCACAGGTACGGCGATCTCAGGATCCTTCGCTTCATCGCTGGTCCGATCTCAGTGCGTGGATGTCCGGATACGTCCCGTGAGGGGAGCGGGAGGGACGGGCCCGAACGCCCTGAATCGTACGGCTCCCGGGAGGGTTTGTTCCCGAGACCCGCCGCGCCCCGGCACGCCCTCGCACCACACCCTCACCCCCCCTTCTTCCCCACCGCCAGCCGCACGGCCGAACCACGCTCGAGCAGCGTCTCCGCCGCGGGTTCCTGCTCGACGACGATCCCCTGATCACGTCCGAACCGGAACACCTCCTCGACCTCGGCCACCGTCAGGCCCATCGACTCGAGGAGCGAGACCGCCTCTTCCCGCGTGAACCCGAGCACGAGCGGCATGGCCACCTGGGGCGGCCCGGTGCTCACCTCGAGGCGCACTTCAGCCGGGAGCGCCACCTCGGTCTCCGGCTCGGGGTCCACGCTGACCACGCGCCCGCGCGGCACTTCGGACTCCACGGTATCGACGACGACCACGAAGCCCGTTGCCTCCAGGAGCGTCCGGGCCCGGTCCCGGGCCAGCCGGGTGACATCGGGCACCAGCCTGCGCTCGGGACCGACACTCACGGTCACGCGCACGGGGCCTTCGAGACCCAGGAGCTGCCCCGGCAGCGGAGACTGCCCGACGATCATGCCGGCGGGCACCGTGGGATGGCGCAGCGAGTCCACCGCCCCGAGCCGCAAGCCGGCCCCCTCCAGCCGCTCGGTCGCGGCGGCGAGGCCGAGCCCGTGCAGGTCCGGTACCTCGTAGAAGTCCCCGGGAGGCGGAGGTGCGGGGAAGAGCACCCGGGTCGCCAACAGGTATCCGCCTCCGAAACCCACCGCCGAGATTACCAACGCACGCGTCAGGAGCCCCGAGACCCCGCCTGCCCCACCCCGTCCACGACCTCGCGAGGCGCCACGCGTGCGCTTGGAGCGCGAAGCGCCCCCACGCTTCGCGGAACGCTTCGCGCCTCCGACCGAGCGCCGCCGCCTGAGCGAGCTGCCCAGCCTCACGCCCGCCTCCGCATCCGCGCGGCGAACGCCCCGTCGAAGTCCGAGCTCTGGGGCAGCACCTCGAGGTACCCCTCCCGCCCGATCCACCGCCGGGGCACGCGTCCGCTCTCGTCGACACGGAAGTCGGGACGGCGCTCCAGGAACGCTCCGATCTGGCCTGCGTTCTCCTCGGGCTCGAGCGTGCACGTGGCGTAGACGAGGAGCCCGCCCGGCCGCACCACGGCCGCTGCCCGCTCGAGCATCTCGCGCTGGAGCGCGGCCAGCTCCGTGATGCGTCCCGGCTCGAGCCGCCACCGCGCGTCGGGGTGCCTGCGCAGCGTGCCGGTGCCCGTGCACGGCACGTCGAGCAGCACCAGATCCGCCCGCTGCAGCGGAGGACGGCGGGCGTCGGCGCGCACCAGCCCGATGCGCCGGCCCGTGCGCCGGGCATTGTCACGAACCAGTTCCATTCTCGGCTCCGAGGGGTCTGCGGCCACAGTATAGGAAGCGTCCCGGGACAGGGCGAGCGCCTTGCCTCCCGGCGCAGCACACAGGTCTGCAATCATCATGCCTGGATCGGGGTCCGCGTAGACCGTCACCAGGTTGGCGCCCGGATCCTGGGCGATCGCCGGCAGCAGCGCCATCGCCCTGGCCACGTCGGCTCGCGCGTCGAGCCGTACGCAGCCGCTCCCCCCACCCACCGGCTCGGCGTCGAGCCCCGCGGACCGCCACCTCGCGGCCGCATCCTCGGGGGATGCGTCCAGGGGCAGGAGCGTGCGCGGCGGACGCCGATTGTTCGCTTCGACGAGCGCGCGCACCTCCTCGGCGCTCCACCGGGCAAGCCAGCGCGCGACGAGCCACTCGGGGTGCGAGCCCCACGACGAGAGGAACGCGAGAGGCTCGCCCTCGGGATCGGGATAGAGCGACGGATCGTCGCCGTCCCGAGCGACGGCCCGCAGCACCGCGTTCGCGAGCCCCGCCGCCCCCTTACCCGACACCTCGGCCGCCTGTTCGACCGCCTCGGACACCGCCGCGTAGTCGGGCACGGAGTCCATCTCGAGGACCTGGTACGCCGCCAGGCGCAGGATCTCGAGCACGGCGGGTTCGAGCCGCCCCAGCCCCCGGCGCACGTGGCGAGCCAGAAGGTAGTCCAGCCGTCCCCGCAGGCGGGCCACACCGTACGTCAGCTCGTGGACGAAGCGCCGGTCGCGCTCATCGAGCTCCCGCACGCCCTCGGCGAGCGCGAGGTCCAGCCGCCGACCCCGCCCCACCGCCTGCTGGACGGCGAGCGCGGCCCGCCGCACGGGCGACACCCCGGCGGAGACGCTCAGTCCAGCATTCCCGACGTGGGAGACGACGGCACCGCGATCTCACGCGATGGCATCCGGCCGGCCAGGTACGCCAGCCGTCCGGCGAGGATCGCGTGCCTCATCGCGTGGGCCATCCGCACGGGGTCTTCGGCCGCGGCCAACGAGGTGTTCATCAGCACCCCGTCGACGCCCTGCTCCATCGTGATGCAGGCGTCCGATGCGGTGCCGACGCCTGCGTCCACGATGACCGGCACCTCGAGCCGTCGCTTGATCTCGCGGATGAAGTACGGGTTGACCACGCCCAGGCCGCTTCCGATCGGGCTGGCCAGGGGCATCACGGCCACGCACCCGGCGTCTTCGAGGCGGAGCGCCGTGATCAGGTCGTCGTTCGTGTACGCCATGACCTTGAAGCCCTCCGACGCGAGCGTCCGCGCGGCTTCCAGCGTCGCGGCAACGTCGGGGAGCAGCGTCGTCTGATCTCCGATGACCTCCAGCTTGATCCATTCGTTGAAGCCCGCCGCTCGGGCCAGCCGCGCATAGCGCACGGCGTCTTCGGCCGTGTAACACCCCGCCGTGTTGGCCAGCAGGAAGAACTCCTGCGGATCGAGGTGGAAGAGGATGCCCTCTTCCTTCGTGCGGTCGAGGTCGATGCGCCGCACCGCCACGGTAACCATCTCGGTACCGCTGGCGCGGATGGCGTCGACCATGACCTGGTTCGTGGCGTACTTGCCCGTCCCGACGATGAGTCTGGACCTGAACGTGCGATCCGCGATAACCAGGGGATCGTCCAGCGCCCGCGTCCGCTCCACCGTGTCGGTGGCTCCGCTCATGATGCGTCTCTCCTTGAGATCGTCCTGTGTTCGACCGTGCGTTCGGCCTCAACCGCCTCCCACGAAGTGTACCAGCTCGAGCGAGTCGCCCTCGCGCACCGGGGTATCCGCGTAGCTGTCCCGCGCCAGGATCTCGCGATTGAGCTCGACGACCACCAGACCCGGATGGAGGTCGAGCGACTCCAGCAGGGTGGTGACCGTATGCTCCGCTCCGATGTCGCGCTCCTTGCCGTTGAGGCGGACCCGGATGGTCGCGCCGCCGGCTCGCTCCTCGACGGTCCGTTCGTCGCTCACGTGACCTCCGCCTCCAGGGCTTCGAGATATGCCTGCACCGCTTCTCCCGTGCGGGTCGCCCGCCACGCGCCGCGGACCACCGCTACGCCGTGGGCGCCCGCCGCGCGGACCGTACGCACTTCCGCCGGAGTGATACCCCCGATGCCCACGATGGGTACCCCGCCCGCCACCGCCACCGCGCCGCGCACCAGCTCCGCACCACCCGGAGCGCGCTCCGG
>Ga0114931_10000541_pt1 | contig 45777 bp, 43 predicted proteins | sample 2SBtaG_FD_89579 | JGI IMG/M metagenome (GOLD analysis project Ga0114931, IMG submission 89579) | Deep subsurface microbial communities from Kolumbo volcano to uncover new lineages of life (NeLLi) - 2SBTROV14_V59a metaG | ecosystem: Environmental > Aquatic > Marine > Volcanic | place: Kolumbo... | reverse complement strand
TTGAATCGAGGGGCTAGCCGACCGCGGAGCGGTCGAGGGGGAGGCTCGGCGAAGCCGAGGGGGCGCTGCTGCGCCCCCAACAAACGGTGCTAGTCCCGCGTTGCGCGGCGCAGCCGCGCGCGCGAAGCACCCATCGCTTCGATGGAAACGCGGTACTAGCGCTTCACGCCGTGGTAGAGCCAGATGCCGGGCAGGATGAAGCGGCTCTCGACGACGTCGAGCCCGGCGTCGCGGAGCAGCCGGCGCTGCTCGGCGGGCCCGCGGTACACGGCGCCGGGCAAGCTGATGGAGCGGCCGCCCTGTCCGGGCAGGTAGGCGAGCGGACCCGTGGTGAGGCTCGCCTGGAGCAGCGTGCCGCCCTTTTCCAGCACACGGGCCATCCCGGAAAACGCCCGCGCGCCGTCCAGATAGAAGTGCGACGAGATGGTGTTGAAGACGAGATCGAACGCGCTCGCATCGAACGGCAGATCGTAGACGCTGCCCTGGCTGAGCTCGACGGCCCGGCCGAAATCCTTTCCGCGGGCCTTCGCCAGCATCGCGGGCGAGAGGTCGACTCCAAAGAGCGCTGCGCCGGGCCAGCGCCGCGCCGCCGCGACCAGCAGCTCGCCCGTGCCGCAGCCCACGTCGAGGATGCGCGCCGGAGCGAGCCGCTCGGCCTTCTCTAACAGGCGCCGATGGACGCGGGAGTACAGCGTCCACTGGAACACCGGCCGATCGTAGACGTGGCTCCAGACACGAAACAGGCCTCTCACGAGCAGCTGGCTTGGCGTTTCGGTCATGGTCAGGCCAGCGTGGCCGGGGCCGCACGCGGCGGCAAGTCGCAGGGCGGCAATGATGGTACGCTCCCGCCCCGTGAAGCTCTACCGGTTCGACGGAGTGGATGACGGGCTCGAGCTGGTGCCGCTGGCCGCGCGCCGCGCGCTCGACCGCGCTGGGCTCAAGCTCTCGCTCGACGCCTGGCAGAGTCTCCCGGCAGCCCAGCGGCGCAGCATCGTCCAAGCCGGCTCGGGCACCGAAGTGCAGCTCGATCCGCTGCAGCTGGCCATAGCGCTCGCCGATCCACCGGCGAAGCGCGTCGACGCCGCCGCTGACCCACCCGAAGACGCGCCTCCCGCTCAGCTGGTCGATGCCCTGGGTCCGGAGCGCGCCTTGCCGCCTGCACTGTGGGCCGCGCTCACGCCGCTCGACCGCTACGTGCTGGCGAAGGTCGCCAGCCGCGGGCGTCCGGGACGGCTGGAGAAGGCGTATGCCGAGATCGTCGGACACAGCGCGAGCTCGACGCACGTTGCGCCAGAGGGCGGCGTGCGCATGGTCGACGTGAAGCAGAAAACGCCCAGCCAGCGCCGCGCAGTGGCGGAGAGCCGTGTCACCATGAACGGCGACGCCCTGCGCCGCCTACAGCTCCACGACACGCCAAAAGGCGACGTGCTGGCTACGGCGCGCGTTGCCGGCATCATGGCCGCCAAGCGCACCTCGGACATGATCCCCCTCTGCCACCCGCTCGCGCTCACACACGTCACGATCGATCTGGACGTGATCGAGACGGCGCAGGCGGTCCGCATCCGGAGCACGGTCGAGACCACCGACCGCACCGGCGTCGAGATGGAGGCGCTCACCGCGGCCAGCGTTGCGGCGCTGACCGTGTACGACATGCTCAAGGCGTTCGACCGCGGTATGGAGATCGGTCCCACGCGGCTGGTCGAGAAATCGGGCGGGCGCTCGCGGGAGTACCAGCGGTGACGTTGTTCGAGGTACGCGAAGCACCGCTCTCCGCCGACGAGGCGCTCGCCGCGGTGCGCCGCCCGGAGGCGGGCGGCATCGCCCTGTTCCTCGGCACCGTGCGCGACCACAACGACGACCGCCCCGTGACCCTGCTCGAGTACGAGGCCTACGTGCCCATGGCGCAGAAGGAGATGCGCGCCATCGCCGCGGAGATCGAGTCGGAAATCGACGGTGTGCGGCTCGCGGTGCTGCACCGCGTGGGACGGCTCGAAGTGGGGAACACGGCCGTCGTCTGCGCGGCCAGCGCGCCCCACCGCGCCGAAGCCTTCCGCGCGTGCCAAGCGCTCATCGATCGCATCAAGGAGCGTGTTCCCGTCTGGAAGCGCGAGCACGGCCCCGACGGGCCGTACTGGGTCGGGTGGGAAGACGCGCGCTGCGTCGCGCACGATCACGAGTAGGCGTCTACTTGCAGAGCGAGACGGCCTGCGGCATGCGGTAGGTGCGGCGCGTGGCGCACGATACGCTCGTCCAACAGCTCCAGCGACCGCACTCCTCCCCGTCGCCTCGTAAGCGATAACTCATTCACCCTGATCATGCCACGCCCGGTGCGGGCAGGCGAGGTCCGGCAGGCGCTACCCGCCCGGCCCATCGACGACGGCCGTGCAACGCGTGGCGGTGTGACTCGACGAGATCAACGCGCGCGGTCTTCCGGCGTGTCCCAGTCGGCCAGCTCGTGACCTTGCACGTCGTCAAGCGCGAGCTCTGCCACGTCCAGCCGTGACAGCACGCTCTGCAGCGAACGATCGCCAGCGGCCAGAGCCGCGCGCGTCGCGGACAGCGCGGCGCCGGGTTCGTAGCGGGCGAACAGAGGTTGCCAGATGCTCCCGACGCGGAACGCGGCGGCGGGCGCCCCCGGAGCTTCCGAGGCCAGGCGGCCGAGCAGCTTCTTGCCTACGAAGGGCAGATCGCACGCCACGGCGAAGGCCTGGTTCGCGTCGCGTGCCTGGGCATGAGCGAGCAGCGCGGCGAGCCCGCCGATCGGGCCGACGCCGGCTGGCGAGTCGGCGAGTGCCGGCAGACCGAGCGCCGCGTAGGGCTCGGCGCTTCCGACGAGCACCACGTCCGCGCTGGGCAGTGTCTCGCGCGCAATGCGCAACAAGCGCAAGACGAGCGTTTCACCGCTGTCCGGTGCGCGCAGCAGACCCTTGGGCGTGCCGCCCATGCGCCGCGACTGCCCGCCGACGAAGATGCCGACTACAGCGCCCACAGCGGCAATACCTCGACCGTCGCGCCGGCGTCGAAACCGCTCGAGTCGGCCGGGACGATCACGAGCGCGTCGGCCCAGGCCATGCTGGTGGGTGCGCCGGAGGCCTGGTTGTGGAGCGGGATCACGCGAGCGCCGTCGAGCTGCGCCCGGTAGTAGCCGCGGCGTCCCGGCTTCTGGCGGAGCGGATCGGTGAGCTCCGCGTGTCCTGCGCGTGGCAGCGGGTGCCGGTCGCGCTGCAGCGCGCGTAGCAGCGGCACGCCGAACAGAGCGAACGTCACCTGCGCGGACACGGGATTGCCCGGTAGACCGAGCACGCGCGTCTTGCCGACCGAACCATGCGCGAGCGGCTTGCCCGGCTTGATCGCGACCTTCCAGAAGTCGAGCTTGGCGCCGGCGGCTTCGAGCGCCGGGCGCACCAGATCGTGCTCGCCGACGCTGACGCCGCCGACGGTGAGCAGCACGTCGTTGCCCGTGATGGCCTGTTCGAGCGCGCGAAGTGTGGCCTGGCGGTCGTCGCGCGTGAGTGGCGCGAGGTGCGGCGTGCCGCCAGCCGCGCGCACCATCGCCGAAAGCGCGATGCCGTTGGACTCCGGGATGCTGCCGGGGCGCGGCGCCGACCCGGCTGGGCGAAGCTCGTCGCCGGTGCACAGGATGCCGACCTGGGGGCGGCGCGCGACCAGGAGCTCGCCGCGGTCGAGGGCCGCCGCCAGGCCCAGCTGTCCCGGTCCGAGGCGAGTGCCCGGGGCGAGCGCTTCGGCGCCGCGCTGCAGATCCTCTCCGGCGCGGCGTACGTGCTGGCCGGCGGACGGCGGCGCGCTGAAGCGCGCATCGTCGCCGGCGCGCTCCACGTTCTCCTGCATGACCACCGCGTCGGCGCCTGCGGGTAGCGGTGCGCCGGTGAAGATGCGACACGCGCTCGGTCGCTTGAATCCGGGCGCGGGGTGACCGGTCTGGCTCTCGCCCCGCACCGGCAGCGTCCAGGGGGCGTCGCCCGTGAAGTCCCCCGATGCGACCGCGTAGCCATCCATCGCGCTGTAGTCGAAGGCCGGGATCGGCTCGCCCGCCGTCAACGCTTCGGCCAGCACGCGTCCCTGCGCCTCGCCCAACGTGACTCGTTCCGTTCCCAGCGGATGCACGCCTGCCAGCACGCGCTTCAGCGCTTCGTCGAAGTCGAGCATGGCCGGAGCATACGTCGCAGCGGGGCTATGGCGCCCGTGTCCTGCGCGCTACAGCCGCCAGTTCTCGATCGCGTCGGGTGCGGCGCGTGCGCGCGCTCGTGGCAGGGCCGCCGGGCTCACCGGAAACATGGAGATCCGTGCCGATTTCGCGAAACCAGAGCGCCCGCGGCACCGATCGGTCCGGGGCCGCGTACAACAGGTACGGCGGTTGCCTGTGTAGGGAGCTAAGCGCATGATAATCAAGATGGCCCACAGGTTCTCGAGGTGGACGGTGGCCCTCGCCACCGTCGGGGTGTTGCTGGCGTCCGGCCCGCTGGCCAGGGCGCAGTCGGCGGACGACGACTCGGGTTGGGAGGTCGGCGCGGATGCGTCCGGCAGCGCCCAGCCGTCGGACAACGCCCAGCCCCGAGAGGCCCCGGCCGATTCGAACGCCGTCACGAGCACGCAGTACCAGGACAGGGATCCGAGCGCGCTCACCGAATTCCGCCCCACACTCGATCCGTATGGCAGCTGGGTTGCCGACCCGACGTACGGGCTGGTCTGGGTGCCGAGCAGCCGCTACGTCGGTTCGGGCTTCGCGCCGTACGTGAGCTCCGGTCACTGGGGCCTCACGGCGTCGGGCGACTGGATCTGGGTCAGCGACTATCCGTTTGGCTGGGTCGTGTTCCACTACGGCCGCTGGGTGTGGATCAGCGGCACCGGCTGGGCGTGGATCCCGGGTCGCCGCTACGCGAACGCGTGGGTGGTGTGGCGCGTTCCGGATGACAACTACGCCTACATCGGCTGGGCGCCAATGCCGCCGGCCTGGGGTTGGTACGACGGCGTCGCCGTGAGCCTGTGGTTCGGGCCGCCGGTCCCGTACGTGTTCTGCGAGAGCGACTACGTTTTCTATCCGCACGTCTACCGCCACATCGTGCACGACCGCCGCGTGATCAACCGCGTCGCGCACCGCACGTCGCGCTGGCACGGGCACGGCTACGGCCCCTCGCCGCACCGCGCGCACGTCCCGGCGAAGGCCGTCCCGCGTCACCACACGGTGGCCAATCCGCGAGCGGTTGCCGCGTCGCGTCCCTCTCCGTACAGGGTCCATCCGCGCGGCGGGCACGTGGTGTCGCGAGAGCGCCCAACAGGCACGCATCGGCTGGGCAAGTCGCGCACGCTGCACGGCAGCGGCAGCGCCACCTCGCGCTGGCGTACGCTGTCCGGGCGGGCGTCTACCGCCGCGGTTCCCTCGCGCTCGCTCCGCAGCGAGCGTCCCGCACCGGTGCGCGTGCCGTCACGCGCGACGCGCCGCGTCTCGCCGGGCCGCACTCCTGCACGGACCCCGGTGAGGAGCGCGCCGTCGCGGAGCTACCGTCCGACGCGGAGCTACCAGCGTCCGACGCGGAGCTACCAGCGTCCGACGCGGAGCCACCGTCCGACGCGGAGCTACCACTCCACGCGCAGCTGGAAGCAGTCCTCGCACTCGTCGTCCGGCAGCTCGTCGCACAAGTATCGCCCGGCTCCGCATCGGTCCTATCCGGTGCACCGTTCGGCGCCCAGCTTCCACAGTTTCTCGCCGCATTCCGCGCACGTCCACTCGGGCGCCCGCGGGGGTTTCCATGGGCGTCGTCGCTAGTTCAAGCAGGCCCGGAGTAACAGCCATGCAGCTTCGAAACCTCCTCGTGGTCGCGCCGCTCGTCGCTCTGCTCGGCGGCTGCACCTATTCCAGCAACACCGCCCCGTACGACGTCGGCGGCGGTCAGACAAAGACCGTCCCCCAGTCTACGGTCGACACCGACGCCAGCATGGCGGGCATCGATCCCGGACAAGGTGCTGGTGCGTTCATCGAGTACCAGGCCGGGGGCGACTGGCATCTGTACACCGCCTGCGACACCGCGGTTTCCGGGGCGTCCTGCACCTGGGACATCATCGTCGCCACGGGCGGCGGTGACACGCTCCAGGCCTTCCAACCGGATCGCCTCGACGGGCGCGACTGGGTCGACTGGTACGATCAGAACGCGCTGGAGATGGTCGCGACGACGCACAACGACTTCGACGGGTTCTTCTTCCAGACGGATCCGGGATCGGTCGTTCGCTTCGACGTGTACCTCGATGGCGCCCCCGCTCCCGCCTACATCTACTGGGTCGGCAACGGCGGTCTGCACCGCGGTGCGCCGGACAACCCGATCGACCTGACGCCGACGGACCCGTAGCGCGTTGTCAGTCTCCGCGCCCGCGCCGGCGCTTCTTGCGTCCCTTGCGGCGCGTGGCCTCGAAGCTGGGGCGGGTCTGCGGAGCAGCAGGCAGCTGGCGCGAGCCGAGCGACAGAAGCGATTCGGACTCGCGGGCGCGCTCGCGCGCCCGCTCCATGAAGCGCTGCTGGCTGCGTAGCGGCTGGCCGCCCGCCGGCTTCACGCGCTGGTAGGTGCCGTCCGGCTCGAGACGCCAACCCTTGAGGTTGTCGTTGCGCATGGTGGTGAGGATCTCGTCCACCACGCGGCGCCGGAGCGTCACGTCGAGAATCGGATACATCACCTCCACCCGCCGGCGGAAGTTGCGCGGCATCCAGTCGGCGCTGGAGCAGAACACTTCCTCGTCGCCGCCGTTCTTGAAATAGAAGATGCGTGCGTGCTCGAGGAACCGATCGATCGTCGCGTGCACGCGGATGCGGTCGCTCACGTCCGGCACTCCCGGCCTGAGGCAGCAGATGCCCCGGATCAAGAGGTCGATCTGGACGCCGGCCTGCGCGGCCGAGTAGAGCGAGCTGATCACGTCCGCGTCCACCAGCGAGTTCATCTTGGCCACGATGGCCGCGGGCCTTCCGGCGCGCGCGTGCTCCGTCTCGCGCGTGATGAGTCCCAGTACTGCTTCGTGAAGCCCGAGCGGCGCGACGATCAGGTGGTTCCAGTGATCCGGCGCGCTGTAGCCCGTGAGCAGATTGAAGAGCGACGTGGCGTCCTCGCCGATGTCCTCGCGGGCGGTGAACATCGACAGGTCCTCGTAGAGCCGCGCAGTCTGCTGGTTGTAGTTGCCGGTGGCGAGGTGCACGTAGCGCCCGAGGCCGCCGCGTTCCTTGCGCACCACGAGCAGCACCTTCGCGTGGGTCTTCAGGCCGAGGAGGCCATACATCACGTTCACGCCCGAGCGCTCCAGCGCGCGCGCCCACTGGATGTTGCTCTCCTCGTCGAAGCGGGCTTTCAGCTCCACCAGGGCCGTGACCTGTTTGCCGAGCTCGGCCGCCCGCTGCAGCGCGCGCACCATCGGTGACTCGCCGCCCGTGCGGTACAGCGTCTGCTTGATGGCCAGCACCTGCGGGTCCTCGGCGGCCTGCGACAGGAAATCGACCACCGCCTCGAACGACTCGTAGGGGTGGTGCAGGAGCACGTCGCGCTCGCGGATCGTCTCGAAGAAGTCGTCCGCATCCCGCAGCGGCGGCACGTACTGCGGCGCGAAGGGCTCGTCCCTGAGATCGCGGCGCTCGTCGTGCGATACCAGGCCGGTCATGTCGCCGACGTAGAGCGGGCCGTCCACTCGGTACACGTCGCGCGGCGCCTCCAGGTCGAGCTCGCGGCACAGCCACCCGATCGAGTCGTCGGGCGCGTCGCCGCTGACCTCGATGCGCACCGCGTTCCCGCGCTCGCGTCGCCGGAGCTCCGCCTGCAGCGAGATGAGCAGATCCTCCGCTTCGTCGTCGTCGATCTCGATGTCGAAGTTGCGGGTGACGCGGAAGGCGTACTGCCCCAGTACCTGCATCTGCGGGAAGATCATCTCCTTGTTGCGTAGGATCAGGTCTTCCAGCGCCACGAACGCGCGCCGCGCCCCTTCGAGCGGTACGCGGATGAGCCGCGGCAGCGTGGTGGGCACCTGCACCACGCCGAAGGACGGCTCGGCCGTGTGCTCGCGCTTGTCGAAGATGACGCCGACGTTGATGCTCTTGTTGCGTACGTGCGGAAACGGATGCACTGGGTCGATGGCGATCGGCGTAAGTACCGGGAAGATGTCCTGACGGAAATGCTCGTCGAGCGCGACGCGGTCCGCCTCGGCGAGCTCTTCGGGGCTGATCAACGCTACTCCCACATCGCGCAGGCCCGGGCGCACCGCCTTGTTCCAGATGCGGTAGTGCTCGGAAACCAGCTCGTGGGCCCGGTTGCTGATGGCGGTGAGCTGCTCTTCGGGGATGAGACCGTCCGGAGGTACTTCCTCCACCTCCCCGAACATCTGCGCCTGCAGCCCGGCAGCGCGGACCATGAAAAACTCGTCCAGATTGCTGCAGAAGATGCCGAGGAACTTGAGCCGCTCGTACAGCGGCACCTTGTCGTTGGCCGCTTCGGCGAGCACGCGGGCGTTGAACTCCAGCCAGGACAGCTCGCGATTGATGAAGAGCGACGGGTCGCCGGGTCGCGGTGCCGCCGCGCCCACCGGGGTGGATGCGGGCAGATTGGCAGATGGGATTCGAGTCGGTTCCGTCACGGTGTGCCAGCGCGCCGATCGGCGGGGCGCGCATCGTACCAGCTTCCCGCGATGGAGCCGGGTGGGGGTCTCGTCCAGTCGCGCAAAAGTCTCGCGAGCGGGGGCGCGGAGCCGCGTCGCGGCCGTGGATCCGTCGTCGGCCAATTGGCCGGAGAGAGCGTGTGGAGTCTGCTATCCTCCAACCGGGACGACGCTGGAGCGAAGCGCTCGGCTCGAGGGTGAACGCTATGAGCGAAGACAAGTCGATGACACAGAGCGACAAGGGCGTGGCTTCCACCGGCGGCATGATCGCCCGCATCGCCCAGATGCAGGACTACGCGCGCTACCGCGACCTGGCGTGGGAAGGCAGCTTCGAGTACTACCTCGGCATCATCCGCGAGCGACCACAGGTCACCCGCAACGCCTTCCAACGCATGTACGACATGGTGATCTCCTTCGGCACGGAGGAGTACATCGACAACAAGAAGAAGCTAATCCGCTACAACTTCTTCCGTGACGAGATCGACGGCGGCCAGGACGCCGTGTTCGGTCTCGACATCCCGCTGATGCGGATGATGAACGTCCTCAAGGCCGCCTCCGAGGGCTACGGCCCGGAGCGCCGCGTGATCCTCCTGCACGGGCCCGTCGGCTCCAGCAAGTCGACCATCGCGCGGCTGCTCAAGAAGGGGCTCGAGGCCTACTCCTGCTCGCCCGAGGGAGCCCTCTACACCTTCAAGTGGGTGAATCTCGCCGAGAGCGGCCTGGCCGCAGGAGGCGCGGACACCTTCGATTCACCGATGCACGAGGAGCCGCTCCGGCTCATTCCCGTGGGCTGGCGCGAGAAGGCCATCGAGCAGCTGGGCCTGTCGAACGAGAAATACAAGGTGAAGGTGGAGGGTGAGCTCGACCCGGCCAGCCGCTTCATCTTCAACGGGCTGATGCAGCTGTACAAGGGCGACTGGGGCAAGGTCGTCGGCAACCACATCCGCGTGCGGCGCCTGCTCCTGAGCGAAAAAGATCGCGTCGGCATCGGCACGTTCCAGCCGAAAGACGAGAAGAACCAGGACTCGACCGAGCTGACCGGCGACATCAACTACCGCAAGATTGCCGAGTACGGCTCCGACTCGGATCCGCGCGCGTTCAACTTCGACGGTGAGTTCAACATCGCCAACCGCGGCATCGTGGAGTTCGTCGAGGTACTGAAGCTCGACGTGGCGTTCCTCTACGACCTGCTCGGCGCTTCGCAGGAGCATCGCATCAAGCCGAAGAAGTTCGCGCAGACGGACATCGACGAGGTCATCATCGGCCACACCAACGAGGCCGAGTACAAGCGCCTGCTCAATAACGAGTTCATGGAGGCGCTGCGCGACCGCACGATCAAGATCGACATCCCGTACATCACGCGGCTATCCGACGAGATCCGCATCTACGAGAAGGACTTCAACGGCGACAAGGTGCGCGGCAAGCACATCGCGCCGCACACGCTCGAGGTCGCGGCGATGTGGGCGGCGCTCACGCGGCTGGAGGAGCCGAAGAAGCAAAACCTGACGCTGCTCCAGAAGATGAAGCTCTACGACGGCAAGGTGCTGCTGGGCTACACGCAGGATACCGTCAAGGAGCTGCGCAAGGAGAGCAAGCGCGAGGGCATGGAAGGCATCAGCCCACGCTACGTGCAGGACAAGATCTCCAACGCGCTCGTCAGCGACGTGGGGGAGGGGACGATCAACCCGTTCATGGTCATGAACGAGCTGCAGAAGGGCCTGACGCACCACTCGCTCATCACCAGCGAGGATCAGCGCAAGCGCTACAAGGACCTGATCGGCATCGTGAAGCAGGAGTACGAGGAGATCGTGAAGAACGAGGTCCAGCGCGCCATCAGCGCGGACGAGGAAGCGATCGGCAAGCTCGCGGCGAACTACATCGACAACATCAAGGCCTATACCCTCAAGGAGAAGGTCAAGAACCGCTACACCGGCCAGGACGAGGAACCGGACGAGCGGCTGATGCGGTCGATCGAGGAGAAGATCGAGATCCCCGAGAACCGGAAGGACGACTTCCGCCGCGAGATCATGAACTTCATCGGCGCCCGCGCGGTCGAGGGAAAGAAGTTCGACTGGCAGTCGAACGATCGGCTGCGCCGCGCGCTGGAGCTCAAGCTGTTCGAGGACCAGAAGGACAGCATCAAGCTCAAGACGCTCGTCTCCGCTGTGGTGGACAAGGAGACGCAGGAGAAGATCGACATCATCAAGAGCCGCCTGATGCGCTACTTCGGCTACAACGAGGTCAGCGCCACCGACGTGCTCAACTATGTCGCATCGATCTTCGCCCGCGGTGCCGCCAAGTCGAGCGGCTAGCCGCTAGCTGGGCGTGCTCTACTTCTCGTGTCGAGGCGACGCGGGACTGCCCGGATCAAAGGCCAGGATGCCGAGCCCCGGCGCGCTGCGCACGATGACGACGTGGCCGAACGCCCAGAGCGCGGCGGTGCTCCGATCGGCGTAGATCCCGATCTTCGCCCCGCGGAACACCAACTCGTGCGTGAAATCGACGCAGCGCTTGAACGGCGCGCCCATCCGGGCGGCGACGCGGCCGTTCTCCGTCGCGACGCGCCCGGTGGCGCGATCGATGGCCCAGCGCGCAAAGCCAACGTGCCCCGTCGCGCGAGGCGCGGCGAGCCTCCTATCGAGCTGCAGGTAGGGGCGGAGCACGTCGACGCGATCGCCGTACTCGATGAGCACGCGGTGGACGCCAAGCGCCATGAAGGCTTCCGCCGTGCTGTGCATCGAGTCCTTGTAGGCGCGGACATAGCCGCCGGTGATCCGGAGATCCTTCGACATGCGGTATGCCTTCGTGCGTGATGCTTCGGTGTATACGACAAACACCTTGCCCTGACGCACACGGACGCTGCCTGCCGCGTGGTAGAGCAAGGGCCACCCGGCCTTTTTGTACCTGAAGATGCGCTTTCCATCGAGGCGGCCGCGAGCCATGTCCACCGTATAGAGCTCCAGGGCTTCGCCCCTGATATCCACGATACTGTTGTTCCAGCCGTCCACGATCACGGCCCCGAGCTTTCCCTCGGCGTCGATGTCCGCATAGCCTCCCACGCCGAGATCCCACTGTTTGACGAGCGCGAGATTCTTGTCGAGCAGGTGCAGCATGACGTGGTCGATCGTGATGTTCATGGCCGCCGAGACGACCATCAGGATGCGCCCGCCCGCGACGGCGACGCGCAGCGAATCGGCGCCATTGTCGGCCGGGAACGTGGCTTCCCGAACGGCGCGGCCGTGGAATAGATCCCACTCGCGGACGACCGCGACGGTCTTGTAGTCCGGTTTTGTCGCGCGGAAGCAGCCCGTGATCACGGTTCCCCAGGGATGCTTCGGGCTCGGCGCGGCGAAGGGCGCCGCGTTGCCGTCGGCGAGCGTGCATTTCTTGTCCACGCCGTCGTGGAAGGTCGTCTTGCCGACGGCCGAGGGGTGTGCGTACGCCGCAGGTACGAGGCCGACCAGCGCGAGCAGAACGAGAACGAACGTCATCCGGTGCATGGCTCACTTCTCCGTGCGGGGACGGAATACGCCGTCCAGCTGGTGTTCATAGGGACCCGTCGTGCTTGACGGACCCACGAAAAGATGGCCGCTGCTCAGCTTGACGACGTCCGCCCAGCGCCCCGAGCTCTCGTCGTAGGCCCACATCTTCTGCATCACGCCGCCGTTGTCCGGATCGCCGCCCGCGCCCCACGACGAGGCCACGGTGATGATGTGGACGCGCGCGCCCGGCTTGCTGCCGAGGCTGCTGGAAACCTCGGCGCGGACCGGATCGTCTAGCACGTCGTTCGCCATGACGATCAGCTTGTGGCCGGTGCCGTCGGCGCCGTGGGAGAGCTTGATGTAGTCGCCGGGACGCGCCTGGGCGGGCGGGACCTTGCGGAAGCCGTGGGCGAGCGGGTGCTGGAGGCCGGAGTTGTCCGGAGTGCCGAGGTCGTAACGCGCCGCCGACGCGGCGCGGTCGCCGCTGCCGCGCGAATACAGAAACGCGCTGTGCACGTAGCCCGAGCAGTCCATACCAACGCCGTAGTCCCACGCCATGCGGCGGATCGCCGTTTCCGCGGGGAGCTTCGCGTACGGCTTGAAAGCGGGCGAGTCGATCAGCGCCTGGGTGACACGCTGGACCTGCTTCGCCGTACCCTTGCCGATGACGACCATTCCGACGTCCGCGGCGACCTTCCGGTATGCATCGGCGCCAAGCGCCTTTTCGATGCGCTTCCTGTACACCTTCACGTCGTGGTCGTGGGGATAGGGTCCGGTGTCGACCTGGTTCATGCCGTCCCGCATCCGGAAGCCCGCCGGAACCTCGACGCTCTTGCCGTTCACCGTGTAGGGGCCGCTCATCTGGCCGAAGTAGGTCTCCAGGCGCTTCTGGATCTGCGTGGGGTTCGGCGCGCTGGGAGCGACGGAGGTTGTGCGCGAGAGGTGACGCGCGACGAGCCGGGTCGAGCCTGGCGTGCGCGCGACGCCGGTGGCCCCGTCCGGAGCGCGGCGCGTGCGCGTCGCCTGCGGCTCGTGGCCGGTCGAGGCCTGGACGGGGTGCGGTGCGCTACGATGAACCTGGAGCTCGGTCATGGACGGCAGTTCGGTCCGCCGGCGAGGCAGTTGCGAGATTTCCGCGCAGCCGCCACTCGACGGGGCTGGCACGCGCCGTGCTAGTGTCAGATGTCTGGAGGTGCTTTCATGAACGCTCGTTTACTGGTTGGAACCGCAGTCCTGGCTCTGCCGCTCGCGTTGGCGGGTTGTCCGAAGCAGAACAACAAGCCGTTGACGGTCAGCCAGGCCCGGCAGGCCCTGGACGAGGCCAGCGTGGCCTCGCAGGCCGAGGCGCTGACCCAGAACGAGGTGGAGATCTCCACCAATTTCACGATCGGTGATGCGGTTCAGATCGCGGCCCAGAACCTCCGCGATTTCATCGCCTCGCAGCTGCCGTGTGCGGCGATCACGCTGAACAACGCGACGCTCTCCATCGAGTACGGGGCGAATCCGGGCAACTGCACGTACCGGGGCCAGACCTTCAGCGGCAAGACTTCCGTGACCATCGCCCGCAACGATTCCGGGGACGTGGAGGTCCAGCACCACTGGGACGGCCTGTCCAACGGCAAGGTCTCGGTCACCGGCGACGCCACGGTCACCTGGAGCCTCGCCAACGAGACGAGACACGTGGTTCACACCGCGACGTGGACGCGCGTTTCCGATGGCCTGACCGCGACCGGCAGTGGCGACCGCACGCAGGAGCCCCTGGCGGGCGGTATCACGGAAGGCTTCCAGGTCGACGGCAGCCGCTCGTGGAAGGGGCAGAGCGGGCAGTGGGATCTGGCCATCGACGGCGTGCAGATGCGCTGGGTCGACCCGGTGCCGCAGGCGGGGAGCTATACGCTGGGGACACCCTTCGAAAAGAGCCTGGGTCTGTCGTTCTCGCGAGTGAATGCCAACACCATCAAGGTCACCGTGACGAACGGCAACAGGAGCTTCCACTTCAACGTCACGAAAGCCGGAACCATCTCGCAGTCGGGCTAGATGAACAAGACGACGAGAAGCGCCACGGCGTGGCTCTCCCTGGGCGTGGCGCTTCTCGCGCTGGACCAGGCGAGCAAGCTCGCAGCGCGGGGGCTGCTTGGCCACGGCCGGACCGTCCCGCTCGTGCCGCGGCTTGTCGACCTGACCCTGGTGCACAACCGCGGCGTGGCGCTCGGCGTGCTGGCCGATCTCCCGGCGCACCTGCGCGAGCCGCTGTTGCTGGTCGTGCCGCTCCTGATCACTCTGGCCGTCCTGTGGGCGGCGTTCAGCGGCTGGCGCCGCGCCGCGTCCCTGGTGCGGGCGTCCTGGGTGCTGATCCTGGCCGGCGCCCTGGGCAACGTGGTCGACCGCTTCGCGTTCGGGCCCGTCACCGATTTCATGCGCTTCTCGGCGGACGGACATGTGCTGTTCATCAACAACCTCGCCGACGACTACGTCTGCCTCGGCGTCGCGCTGCTGCTCTTGACGCTGCCGCGCGGACGCGCGTCCTCCGTCACTGCCGCATCGGAACGCGTCGCGCCCTAGAGCGCGTTGGGCTCAGTGCAGTCCGCGACGTTCCATGGGAGCCGCGCCGGGGCCCTGCGCTTCAGGCGTTGGCGAGGGTGGAGGCTGACTGGCGGCGATGGCCGTGCCGGGGGGCATGGGCGGAGGCGGTGCCGCGCGCAGGCGCTGCCCTACCTGGTACCAGCCGCGATCGAGCAGCGCGCGCTTGTCGGAGCGTAGACAGCCCGGATGCGCCCGTTCGACCTGGTAGGAGTACCCGAGCCAGCGCTGCGCGTTGTGCAGGTCGCCGAGCACCAGCAGCGTCATGCCGCGGTACAGACCGTAGTCGGCACGCTCGCGCGGCGAAGCCTCCTGCAGACGATACTCGGTGCGCTCGAACGCTTCCGCCGCTTCCACGTAGCGGCCGTCCGAGTAGAGCGCGGTGCCCCGCTTGACGTAGCTCGTGCAGCCGGAAAGCGTAAGACTGCCCATCACGCCTATCGCGCACGCGAACAACATCAGCCGGACACCTATCGACGGCATGAACCAATACTAACGACTGTGGCCGCGCCGCGCCATGACCGCTTCGGAGCGCTCGTGACGCCGCGCGCAGCGCACACCCGCCCACAGCGTCGCACAGATGAGAACTGCCCGATTTCCGGGCATGAACGAGCGTCTGGCCGCAGCGGAACGCCCGCCGCTCGGTGACTGCAGCCGGCCGTCGCGCCGGCCTGCTGCGGGCGGCCTTCGTCGTCGGCGCGATCGACAGCGACGCGCGCGCACGATATTCGAAGGCATGATGCGACGTTCGAGTCTGGCCGCTGCGATTGGCAGCGCATGTCTGGCGATACTGCTGCCCGCCTGTCACAAGAGCGCTGCGACCTCGACGGATCCTACGTCTTCGGCGTCTCCTCCGCCGAGCGCTATCATCGCGTCGGCCGCAGCGGACCCCCGGGACATCCTTGCCCCGTCGGCGGCGGCGTCCGGCGCGTCCGCGGACGAGTCGCCCGAGCCGTCAGCTACCGCGCCGTCGAAGCATCCGTCGGCGGCGCCGTCGCAGCCGACCGGCGTGTCCGCGAAGCCGACCGCGACGAAGCCGGAGCCGGAAGAACCCAAGGCCGTCGCGTCTGCCGCGCCGGCGCCGAGCGCACCACCGCCGCCCAGGCAGCACACCGTGCGCGGCACGTCGGTCGGCGCGGAGCACTTCAGCCTGTCGATCCAGGCGCCTTCGCCCGTGCTGGTCGGAAAGAGCGCCACGGCGACCATCGTCCTCGCGGCGAAGTCGCCGTTCCACTGCAACGAGAAGTACCCCTACAAGTTCAAGCTCGACGCCCCGGGACCGGGCGTTAGCTATCCGTCCAGTCTGGCGCGGGGCATGAGCGTCAGAGGCGCCCACGGCAGCATGGGCGTGCCCTTTAGCGGCCGCCAGCCGGGGCGCGCCACGGTTTCCGGCACGCTGTACATGTCGGTCTGCTCGGCCGACCAGTGCATGATGGACCGGCGTCATCTGGCGGTATCCGTGCAGATCCAGTGAGGTCGCCTGGAATGTTGCGCTCGCGTGGCGGGGAGCGCTATCTAGCCCTCGAGCGCGCAGCGGAGGGCTGCGCCCGAGCACGAGGCGGACATGGGCATCAAGGACAACATCCAGAAGAAGGGCATGCAGCTGATGGGCGACCCGCGCGTCGCCAAGCTGATGCAGAACGAGCAGTTCATGAAGGCCATGATGGCGCTCGTGCAGGTGCCCGGGAAGGTCAACACCTTCACCACCGAGCAGACCGAGCGCTTCGCCAAGGGCATGCGCCTGCCCACGCTCGACGAGTTCAAGGCGCTCAAGCGCCAGGTGAAGAGCCTGGAGGCCGACGTCGCCCGTCTCAAGAAGAAGCTCGACGAGCACGAGCACTGAGCGCGAGCGCGCTAGGCCGCTTCTTCGCTGTCCGGCTCGGTGTCGCCGGTGTGGGCAGCGGCGCGGCGCGAGATCCACGACTCGATGAGCGGCCACGTTATCTGTGGCGCATCGCGCCCCACGAGCAGGTCGATGTGGCCGAAGGGCAGCTTCCGGTAGGCCTTGTCGCTCGAGCGCGACGCGTCGTAGGCGGGCTTCACCGAGGCCGGTGGGGCCAGGTCGTCGTACTTGCCTGCGATGACGAGCAGCGGCAGGTCGAGCGCCTCGAAGCGCGAGCCATAGCCGAATAGCGCCTCCCGCCGTCCGGCCTTGAGCCCCCTGACCTGCGTGGCCCAGCGGAACATGGCGCGCATGGTCGTGATGCTTCCGCGGTCCATCGCCAGTGACATGTGCTCGTCGAGCACCTGGGGCTCCATGCTGCCGCGGTGAAAGCCGCGCACCGGGATCGGGTAGAGCGGGCTGTCGATGAAGCGCTTGCTGACGCGCACGAAGGAACCGTAGGCCTTGGACGGAACGGGAAGGTTCGGCAGCCGGAAACGTCGATCCAGCGCCACGAACGCGATGCTCGCCCCCGCCAGCCAGCGCGAGCCGAGCGTGAAGTGATACGGCGAGCCCAGCGTGATCACGCCAGCTATCCGCTTGCGATGCTCCACTGCGACGCAGTAGCTGACCACGCCGCCGAGCGAGTGACCCACCAGGTACACCGGCCGCGGCCCCGAGATCTTCCGGATTTCGTCCAGGGCCGCCGGCACATCTTCGCGCACGAAGTCGAGCACCCCGAGCGGTCGCTTGGCGCCGAGATGGGCGCTGCGCCCGCGGCCTCTGAGGTCGATGTTGAAGACGTCGAACCCCGCCCGCGCCAGGTGATTGACCATGCTGCGCGAAGGCAGGTGGAAGGCGTACCGGTTCTGCGCGTAGCCGTGGATCAAGAGCAGCGTGGCGCGGGTCGGCGCCGCCACGCTGTCCGGATCGCGCCAGGTCGTTGTGCCGCTCTCGGGGAGCTGTGCCAGGCGCTTGCGCACCATGGCGATCGGCTCGGCGCCCCGGGCCAGCACCAGCTGCTTGACGAAGTGCCCCCGCTCATCGCTGTCGATCGCCTGCTCGACGACCTGGCTGTGGAGGATCATTTTGGCAAAAATATCCCGGAAGCGCTCGCCTTTTGCAAGCTGGCACACTGGCGTGGCACAATTGGCGCCGCCGATTGGCACGCCCGGTTGGCACAGCTTGTCTCCGCGGCTCGTGGGGAGTCCCGGCCCGTCCGGGACGACAACTGGAGGTCTGCACATGCACGCTCGCTCTCTTTCGATGCTTGGCGCTGGGGTGATCGCCTGCGCCGTCTTCGCGACGACCAACGTCAGGGCCCAGGAGCCTGCTGACACGGGCGAGGCGGCCAGCGACTCGCCGCCCGCAACGACGGACGCAGCCGGCGACACGGCCGCGCCGCCTCCTGAAGATGCGAGCGGGTCGACCAACAAGGAGGCCATCGTCGCGGACGCCGAGCAGGGCAACTCGCCGCTCGAGCATCCGGGCCAGGTTTATCGCTTCGTGGGCCTGCGCTACCGCGGGATCATCGTGCCGAAGTTCATGATCAACATGTTCGGCGCCGACGGCGGGCGCACCGTTTATGTCCACGACTTCGGTCCCGAGTTCGCCATCCGCAAGGATGGCTTCGAATACGACTTCTCGCTGACCTACGCCTCGTACCAGATGGATCCGACGCCCATCAAAGCGAGCTCCGACCCGGAGAACGCCTGGGAGATCGTCACCAGCAACCTGAAGATGATCAACCTGAAGGCGGATTTCCTGTGGAGCACGGACTTCAGTCCCGAGTTCGCGCTCAACTACGGCATCGGCGCCGGCTTCGGCATCGTGTTCGGCGATCTGCACCGCGTGCAGGCGTACAAGAACGCCAACGGCGCGTACCAGCCCTGCGCCGCCCAGGGTAGTCCGGACCCGAGCTACTGCGGCAGCGACAACGACCACTACGACAACTACAGCGAGCCGAGCTGGGCGAACGGCGGCTCCAAGCCGATCCTGTTCCCCTGGTTGGCGCTGCAGACCGGGTTCCGCTTCAAGCCCACGAAACACTTCGTGGCACGGCTCGACGCCGGTTTTGGCACCAGCGGGTTCTTCGTGGGCCTCGGCGCCGACTACGGGCTCTAGCCGGAAGGACGGGTGTGCCCGAGCTCGAGCTACCCGCACGCTACGAGCCGCTGTCGGGACTCGGCAAGGGCGGCGGCGGGGAAGTGTGGGTGGTCCGGGATCGGCACACCGACGCCCGCCTGGCGCTCAAGGTGCTGGCCGAGGAGGCGAGCGAGCGCGAGATGGCGGCGCTGGTGCGCGAAGCCGTGGCGCTCTCTGGCCTGGAGGGACTCGGAGTGCCCCGGGTCGTGCGGTTCGGCAGGCTGCCGGGCAGTGGGCGCCCGTTCATGCTGCGCGAGCTGGTCGAGGGCGAGAGCCTGGAGGCATTGATCCAGCGCGGCGGGCAGAGCGCCTTCGACGCGCTCGCGCGCGCGGCCGAGCAGCTCACGGTCCTGCACCGGGCCGGGCTGCTGCACGGAGACGTGAAGCCCGCGAACATAATCGTCGAGCCGGACGGGCGCGCCACGCTGGTGGATCTCGGTCTGGCTGCGCCGTGGCGGGAATCGGGTGCGCCAGCGGAAGGGCTGACCCCCAAGTACGCGGCGCCGGAGCTGCTCGAAGGCGGACCGCTCACGGTGCGGGCCGAGGTGTACGCGCTCGGTGTGGCGCTCGACGATGCCGTGCGCGCGGCGAAGAAGAAGCTGGAGCCGCGCCTGCGTCGCGAGCTGTCCGCCGTCGTGGGACATGCGACCGCCGAGGATCCGAGCGCGCGCTTTCCTTCGGCCGACGAGTTTGCCAGTGCGCTGCGCCGCGCAGCGCACCTCGGGGGCGAGCCGGAGCCTGCCGCCGACCACGCGCCGTGGCCGGTGGTCGGTATCGAGCGCACCTCGGCGCAGTTGCTCGCGGCGGTGGACGCTCTCTCTGCCAGCGCCGCGCTCGCCATCGAGGGACCGACAGGCTCGGGTCGTACCACGCTCCTCCGGCGGGTCGCTTGGTCGCTCGGCATCGAGGGTGATCAGCTGCTCTGGATCGACGAGTCGCTCAAGGATGACCCCGCGGCTATCCAGGCGGAGCTCCGTGCGCACGCGGACGGCACGGGTCTGACCGTGCTCGTGGATGACGCCGATGCGCTCGATCGCAGAAGCGTCGGAGCGCTGCTCAGCTACGCGCTGCCGGCGCGTGCATCGTGAGCGTCTCGGGCACGTGGCTCGGTGACGACGCGCTCCGGTTCGAGGTGCCGCCGCTCGAGCGGCATGCCGCCGCGGATCTCGTGCGCCGCAGCATTCCCTCGCTCACCGACCACCTGCTCGAGCGCGCGCTGGACTATTCGCGCTGCCGTCCGGGCGAGCTGCGCCGTCTGGTGCGCCGTCTCGCCTCCGGGGCCGTGGCTTCCGACGAGGACTTCGACCGCGTGATCGCCGAGGACGAAGCCGCCGTGCCGTCCTCGCTGCCCGCCGATCCGCTCGAGCGCGCCCTGTTCTTCCTCGACCGCGGCCGCTTCAACGACGCACGCTCCGCGCTCGACACGCTCCCGGCGTCGGACGATTCCCTGCTGCTCGCCGTCGCCCGCGCCCGGCTGGATCTCGGGCTGGGCGAAGCGCCCGCCGCGCTCGAGCGTCTGCGCAGCGTCAAGCCGCTGGCAGAACGCGAACCAGGCTCCGACGCGGCACTGACCTGGGCGTTGGTTTTCGCGCGCGCGCACGTCGGCACCGGCGAGTACGCCCGCGCGCGCGAGCTACTGGAGCCGCTCGTCGGCAAGGCGGGCGCGCTCGGCGCCGAGGCTCTGGCCTACCAGGGCCTCGCGCTGTCCTTCCTGGGCCAGCACGACGAGGCGATCGCCGCACTGGAGCGCGCGGTCGAAGAGGCACGGGACGCGCCGCGTATCGAGGCCGTAGCGCTCACGACCCTGGGTCTCGCGCTGCAGCGCACCGGTCGCATCGAACCGGCCCGATCCGCCTACGAGCGCGGCATCGCGGCTGCCGAACGCGCCAGCGAAGCCGGCCTCCTGGCGACGCTGCAGCTCAACCTGGCCGGTCTGCAGAAGATGGGGGGCGACATTGCCGGCGCCATCGAACACTTCGAGGCGGCGGTCGACATGGGGCGTCGCTCCGGGCGTCGCTCCACAGCTCGCTATGCGCTTCTGAATCTCGCCAACACCGATCTGTATCTCGGGCGGTTGTCGCATGCGCGGGAAAGCATCGAGGCGCTCGACGCGCAGCGCTCGCAATTGCCGCCGGTGATGCGGGCCCAACTGGCCGGTCTCGGGGCGGAGCTCTCGGGTCGGCTCGGGCACATCGAGCAGGCGGCGCGTGAATACGAAGCGTGCGCCGCGGCGTACGATGCGCTCGGGCGCAGCGTGGACTCGTCCGAGGTGCGCCTTGAAGGCGTGCTGGTCGCTGCGCGGGGGCTCGATCCCGATGTGGTGGCGCTCAGGCGGCAGCTGGAGCGCGCCCGCGAGGACCTCGGTTCTGCCGCCGCACACCGATCGTTGCTGCTCCTTGCGACGGCGGTTGTCGCATCGCTGGCGGGCGACGAGACCGTGGCGCGCTCGTGTCTGGACGAAGCGCTGGCCGCGGCCCGCGATAGCAAGGAACGCGAATGGGTGTGGAGGGCGCTGGAGGCGCGCGCCGAGCTGGAGGAAACCGGTGGCCAGCCGTTGCTGGCGCGTCGCGATCGGGAGGAGGCCCTGGCGACGTTGGAGGGGATCGGGGCTCGCCTGCCGCGCGACCTCAGGGAGGTGTACTGGAACGATCCCCGCCGCCGGCAGCTGCGCGCATCGGTGCAGGTTTCCATCGCGAATGCTGCGACGGACCAGGCGCCGTTCGACGTGCGCGCGCACTCCGACAGGCTGGCCGTTACGCCGCACGCGCCGACGCTGGCGTCGCCCGGTTCTTCCGGCATCTCCAGCATGACCAGCACGCCGCTCGAACAGCGGCTCGCGCGCATCCTCGAGGTGAATGCCGAGCTCGCCGGCGAGCTGGACCTCGGTCGCCTCACGGCCCGCGTCACCGACCATGCCGTGGAGCTTCTGCGAGCAGAGCGCGGCTTCGTCCTGCTCCGCGAGGGCGACGGAACGCTCACGGTGCACACGTCGCGCTCGCGCGCCGGCGACGAGCCGCACGCCGAGTTCTCGCGGTCCATCGCCGAGGACGTGATCGCAAAGGGGGAGCCGATCGTGACCTTGAGTGCGCGCGACGACGCGCGCATGAAGAGCTACGCCTCGGTGCACCAGCTGATGTTGCAGTCCGTCGCCTGCGTGCCGATCGCGGCGCCGTCCGGCGCGCCCATCGGCGCGCTCTACGTCGAGACGCGCGTGCGTCCGGGTCAGCATTTCCAGCGCGAGCTGCCGACGCTGTGCGCCTTCGCCGACCAGGTGGCGATCGCGATCGAGACGGCGCGCCTGGTGGGCGAGAACCGCCGGCGGGCCGACGAGCTGGAGGTCGCGAACGCCGAGCTGTACGAGGCGCAGGAGCGGTTGCGCGAGCTGCTCGGCGACCGCACCGCCAAGCTGAAGCGCGCGCGCAAGCGCCTGCGCGACGCCCGCGACACGCTGCTCGGGCACTTCGGCTACCAGGGGCTGGTCGGTACCAGCGAGGCCATGCGCCGGGTGTACGCGCTGATGGATCGCGTGAAGGACACGGACGTTCCCGTGCTCATCACGGGCGAGAGCGGGACGGGCAAGGAGGTCGTGGCGCGCGCCATTCACAAAGCGTCGCTGCGGGCCAGCGGGCGTTTTCTCGGCGTCAACTGCGGCGCGATCCCGGAGAACCTGCTGGAGAGCGAGCTGTTCGGTCACGTGAGGGGCGCGTTCACCGGCGCCGACCGGGACCGCAAGGGACTGTTCCGCGAGGGTGAGGGCGGTACCGTGCTGCTCGACGAGATCGGGGAGATGCCGCACAAGATGCAGGCGGGCATGCTGCGCGTTCTACAGGAGCGCCGGGTGCGCCCCGTGGGCGGCACGCGGGAAGAACCGGTGGACGTGCGTCTTCTGTTCGCGACCAACCGCGAGCTGTCGGAGCTGGTCGAAGCCGGTCGGTTCCGCGAGGATCTATTCTATCGCATCCACGTGGTCGAGCTTGGATTGCCGCCGTTGCGCGAACGGCCCGAGGACATCCCGCAGCTGGTCGATCACTTCCTGGGGCTCTTCGCCGCGCGCTACAAGCGCGAGCGGAAGAAGCTGACGCGCGACGCCATGCGCCGCCTCGCCGGCTACGACTGGCCCGGCAACGTCCGGCAGCTCGAGCACGTTCTGCTGAACGCCTGGGTGCTCAGCGATCAGCCGGAGCTGGAAGCGGCCGATCTGGATCTTCCGGACGGCCTGGCGCCGGTGCCCAGGGCTCCTGTGGCTTCCAGCGAGGCGCGGACGACCGAACCAAGCGGTTCGCGTACGATCCGGCGCCGGCGCAGCACGCTCTCGCAGCACCGTCGCGAGGAGCGCGAGCGCATCCTCGAGGCGCTCAGGGCCTGCAACTGGAACCGCGTCAAGGCGGCCGAGCTGAGCGGCATCCCACGCCGCACGTTCTACCGTCGCCTGCGCGAGTACGGCATCCAATAGGAGACTCCAGCCCCGGAACGCGGTTGCGCGGGACCGCGCGTCGCCGATCAATAGCTTTCGAAGCAGCCGATCTCGGGAGCGCTTCCCGCGCTCGGCGCTTGTCCCGGGAGGCCGGCGTCGATGAGGTCGCTCCCCGGAACCAGCCTGAGGAACGGCACCACGGGGAGGCTGCCATCGGATGAACGCGAACCCAGGAGCGGAGCGTCGTCCACGCTCTGGAAGTCCGCTGCGCTGACGACAAAGGAGCTTGGCGCGTCCCACGAGTTGTGGGTGCTCGTCGTCGTGGCGGGGATGGTGGACTGCTTCGGCGTGCCGAGGTCGAGGCTGTTCTGGAGCACGTTGGGCGCGGCGCCGAGGCTCCAGCCGAAGGGTCGCTTGCCGTTCTCGAAGGAGGAGCAGTTCTCTAGCAGGTAGGGCCCGCCATCGATGCGGAAGCCAAGATCGTAGTTCTTGAAGGAGAGGCAGCGGATGCACGAGTGGGGCCCGGTATCGTCGCTGTAGCCGAGTTTGATGCCTTCTCCCCAGCCGGGCTCGAAGTTCGGTTTGCCCGTGATGCTGCCCTGGGCGTCGTCGCGCCCGGCAAACCCCGACCAGCACTCGTACAGGGATACCTGCGACTTCGCCCACACTAGATCGTAGTTGTCGTCGAGGTTGTGCCAGGAGCGGCAACCGACGAGCTGGACGTTCTTGCCGCTCTTGATGCGCCAGCCGTCGCCGTGCTGGTACAGGTTGTCCGCCACGTTCTCGCCTGGCTGGGTGAGATGGTTCGCGTTGTGGTGAGCGTCGCAGTTGATGAAGCGGATGTCCTTCGCCTTGGCCCACTGCTCCTCCACGATGGTGAAGCCATGGCCCCCGCGGGCGGCGCTGTTGCCGTTGTAGCTGCTTTCCACGTTGACGAAGTCGATGTCTTCGGTGTCCCCTTCGATGCTCACGCCCGCGCCGCGACCTTTTGTCAGCCTCAGCGGTCCGTGGATGCGCCAGTGCTTCGCGCCATCGAGGTCCCACGTCGGCGTGGAGGGGCCCTGCGTGTTGCCCTCCGGAACGTTGCTCGCGTCGATGATCGGAAGCTCGCCGGGGTAGCCGAGTAGCAGGACCGGTTTTGCGGCGGTGCCTGCGGTGGTGAAACGAGTCGACTCCGTCGGGTGGTAGGTCCCGCCGCGGAGATAGATCCGATCGCCCGGCTGCGCGACATCCTGCGCTTTCTGCACCGTCAGGAAGGGATTCGCTTTGCTCCCTTCGTTCGCGTCGTTGCCGTTCGGAGCCACGTAGTAGTCGGCCGGTGACGGCACGCAATCGGAATCGGGGCCCTGGCACAGGCCGGCGTCGATCAGCGAGGTGTCGCACTCGAGGTCGCCGTAGTAGCCCAACGCGTCGCACAGGTCGCAGCCGGCGGGAAGCTTTACGGCGGCGCACAACTCGTCGGGCAAGCTGCTGTTTGCGCCGGCGCCGAGGATGTCGAACTTGGTCACAGGAGGGAGCGTCGGCGCGGGCGCGCCGCCGCCTCCGCCCTTGCCGCCGGCCGCCCCGCTGCCGCCGGTCGCGCCGCTGCCGCCGGTCGCGCCGCTGCCGCCCGTTCCGTGCTGTCCCGCGCCATCGCTCCCGGAGCAACCGATGGCCACAACGACGATAAGAGCCAGGACCCATTGCATCGTTCCGCCTCGTGTCAGCGCCATGATGTCTCCTCGCCGCTGCCGAGCGACCGCTCGACACACCCGCAAACCAGTATCCACGGCCGCCGCAAGACGGCGCAACCGGCCCGGTCGAGGCGGTTGACGATGGTCACGGCGACGCTGCTGCAGGACCTGCAATCGAGCAGGGGAGCTATGGCGGGTGAAAGGCGTATACCGCCGAGGATCTGGAGCAGCTCGAAGCTCTACCCGCACCTGGAGTCGCGCGCGCGGGGCCGGGCCGGGAGGGTTTCGGCGGGCGCTGGGTTCTGGTACTGCGCGCTTCCCGGAAGGGAGGACACCCATGCGACACCTCGGATTTGTTGCGCTCGTTCTCGCGAGCCTCTCGGCTGCCTGCGTCCCCACGCAGCAGGCGCCTGCCAACCAAGCTCATGGCCCGGGCGTTCCGGAAGAGTCGAAGACCCAGGTGCGCAAGGGCGACGAGTCGATGGTCGCTGCCCAGAAGCAGATGGACGCCGAGATCGACAAGAACCAGGCGGACGTCGACAAGGCGATGAAGGCCGCCCTCGGGCAGGCGGCGCCCTACCCGGGCGGCAATCCTCCCAAGCCGGCAGCAGAGGCCATCAAGGACATCGAGAAGGCGAAGATCAAGCTGGAGATCACGCCTGTGCTCGATGCCCAGGGCAAGCCGGTGGCGGGGCAGTTCGTGCAGCTACAGGACTCGTACTCGAAGAAGGTCCAGAAGATCGGTCCGAAGATCGCGAGCAAGAAGGCGACTCCGGCCGAGATGAAGTTCGTGCAGAACGGCGTGAAGTACCTTCCGGAGATCAACGACCTCAAGGCCCAGGTCCGGCTCGCGACCATGCCGGCCATGCAATCGGGGTGGATGGTCACGACAGGTTCGATGACCACGATGGCCACCGTCGCGAGCATGATCCGCAGCCGTCGCCAGATGGGGATGAAGTGGACCGACAAGGACTACGAGCTGGTGCGGCAGGTCATGGAGCGGCAGAGCCGCCGCGCAGCTGTGGCCGCGCTGGACCTCGCAATGCTCGGCGCCTACCAGGCGGTGATCAACAACGGCGCGGATCCGAAGATCATCGGGGATGTCGCGAAGGCTGGCCTCGCTGCACTGCCGCTCGAGGGTGAAGCGTCCATCGAGGACGCCAGGAAGTACGTCGACAACTTCGACCAGATCGTCGCCGCCTCGAAGCAGATGTACGAGCAGCAGATGCGCAAGACGTTCGGGGATGCCGAGTACGAGGCCAAGTACAAGGCCCAGATCGACTCCATGTTCGCGCAGGCCGCCTCTGCGACGAAGGCCAAGAGCGTCGACAAGCTGATGGCCGACACGAAGAAGAAGTACGAGGCCGACCTCCAGAAGTGCGCAGCCGGCGCGCAGCTGTCGCCCGACAGCATGGTTGGCCCCGACGCCTGCAAGAGCGCCAAGGCAGCCGCGGGCCCGGGCGGGAAGCTGAGCCCGGACGCCCTGCAGAACCTGCTGAACGGCGCCGTGAACAAAGAGGTGGAGAAGGCCCAGGGCTTCCTCGGCAACCTGCTGGATCGGCCGATGGCGTCGCCTGGGAAAATCACGTCTAGTGCCGCCTGAGCAATATTCTACCCGGCTACGACGCCTGCTACTGACGAAGTCGGCTGGCCTGGGCCTGTTGCGCGGCAACGTAGGGCTCACGTCAGCTTGAGCTGGCGGAGCTTCTTGTGCAGGCCTTCGCGGGTGATGCCGAGGGCCTTGGCGGCGCTGGTCTTGTTGTTACCGTGCTCGCGCAGCGCTTCGATCAGGAAGAACTTCTCGACCTGCTCGACCATTTGCTTGAGCGTGCCGCGCGTGACGCCGGCCCGTGTCACGATGCCTTCCACCTTGCGCACGCGCGGGCTCAGAAGGTCGCTCGTCACGAAGCCGTCGGCATCGGCCTGGATCACGACGCGCTGGACCTCGTTCTCGAGCTCGCGCACGTTGCCCGGCCACTCGTAGCCCATCATCAGCTCCATCGCGTCCTGCGCGAAGCCGGCCACGGGCTTGCCGATCTCCTTGGTGTAGCGTTCGAGGAAATGACCGGCGAGGAGCGGGATGTCGTCGCGGCGTTCCCGTAGCGGCGGCACCGTCAGCGGGAAGACCTTCAGCCGGTAGTACAGGTCCTCGCGGAACGTGCCCTTTTTCACCTCTTCTTCGAGGTTCCTGTTGCTGGCTGCCACAATGCGCACGTTGACGTGCTTTTCATGCGTGGCGCCGACGGGGCGGATTTCCCCTTCCTGCAGCACCCTGAGCAGCTTGGCCTGCAGGGCCATCGGCATCTCCGTCACCTCGTCGAGGAACAATGTTCCGCCGTCGGCGATGTCGAACAGCCCCTTCTTCTCCTCCGTCGCTCCGGTGAACGCGCCGCGCTTGTGCCCGAAGAGCTCGCTCTCCAACAGGTTTTCCGGCATGGCTGCGCAGTTCTGCGCGACGAACAGCTGCTCGCGCCGCCGCGAGCGGTAGTGCAGCGCCGAGGCCACGAGCTCCTTGCCGGTGCCCGTCTCGCCTTCGATCAGCACGGTGACGCGCGTATTGGCTACCTTGTCGAGCTGCTCGATGAGCCCGGTCATCGCGCGGCTCTTGCCGATGATCTCGACCTCTCCGCGGCGCGAGCGCTCGCGGCGTTTGAGGAAGCGGTTTTCCTTGGTGAGCTTCTCCTCCGCCGCGCGGAGCCGGCGGATCAGCCGCGCGTTGGCCACGGCCAGCGACGCCGTGGCGGCGAGCACGCCCAGTGCGTCCAGGTCCGCCGAATCGAACATGGCCGGCGCGTCGCGGTTGTCCACCTGCAGCACGCCCAGGATGTCTTCGCCCTTCCAGAGCGGCACGCCGATGGTGCTGCGGATGCTGGCGCCCAGTAGCGACTCCGAGCTGAAGCTCTCGGTCGGCGCGTCGGCGGCGAGCACCGCGGCCCGCTCCCTCACCACCTTGCGGAATACGCTGCGCGTGATCGGCACAGGCCCTTCCGGAGGCTGGCTTCCGCCTTCTGCCCGCGGACCCGCGTGAGTACGGGGACGTAGCCCGCTTCATCGGTGCCCGCGTCCTCGCCGTCCGGCTCGTCCCTGAGCACGATCGTCACGTGCGTGGCGCGCGGCACGAGGACCAGCGCCGCGTCGGCCAGCGCGACCAGCACGCCGTCGAGGTCGTCTGCCCCGCCGATCTGCTTTTCGACCTGGTACAGCGTCTTCAGGACGTCGGTGTTGCGCTCGACGCTCTCCGTGTAGCCGACGAGCTCGCCGATCGGCCGTACGCTGACGACCTGGCCGATCTCGCGTTCCTCGCCCAGCGTGACGGACAGCCGCGTGCTCTCGTCCCCTTCGCCGCCGAGCTCGATGATGTCGCCCGACTCGAGCGGCAGGCGCGGCGAGCCTTCCTCGCCGAGGACGATGCGCTCTGCGCCGCGCACCACCGCCGTGCCGTTGGTGCTGTGCAGATCCTCCAGCAGCACCTTGTCGACGCCGATCACGACCCGCGCGTGCTCGCTGGAGACGTGGTGTGCCGCGAGCCTGAGCTCGTTGGACGACGCGCGCCCGATCCGCACCACGTCCCCCTCCGGCTCCAGAACCCGCCCCGCGTCGGTGCCGTCCAGAAACTCGATGCGGATGGTGGACATGGGGGTGTCGGCCACGGTGCGCCGCTCCGCGGCCGGGGCTGCCGCGGAGCTGGCGAGCGCGACCCGGCGCCTACTGGGCCCGGGTGCGGATGCGGTACATCACCTGCTTGAGCGGCGCGTCACCCATGATCTTGTCACGGTCGGCCGACTTCAGGTTCTTGTCGATGATCTTGTCGAGCTCGTCGGCGACCTTGGTCGAACCCTTCGGCAGCAGATGGTCGATGGCCTGCGACGCGGTGAAGCGCACCGCGGCGTTGTCGATCGAGCCGAGCCGCTTGACCAGCTCGTCCACGGTCTGCTCGTTGCCCAGGATGCCGATCATGTAGCCCGCCTTGATGCCGGCGAACTGCGACTTCTGCTCCTGGTTCTCACTCTTCTCGATCGCGGCGAGGTAGCAGGACACGCGCTCTCCGCACGCCTTGAGAATCTTGTCGGTGTGCGCGTAGGCGTCCTTCTCGATCTTCGTGCCGTACTTGTCGACGGCCGCCTTGGCCTTGCCGAGCTGGTCCGGCTTCACGAGCTTGAGCACCGTGACGGTGATCGTGCCCTGCAGCGCCTTCTTGTCCTCGGCGCCGCCCTTGGTGTTCTCGGCGCGGTCGAGCAGCCAGTCGACCATGCCCGGATCGTAGAACGAGCTCGCCGCTTCGGTGAGCGCCTGCAGCGCGCTGTTGCCCCGCGGCGGTAGAACCGTGTCGATCGAGATCGATTCGTAGGCGTGCTCGAATGCCTTCTTCGACTCCGGCGTGGCGGGGATCTTCGTGATCTCGCGCGCGATGACCGCCTTGTTGGTCTCGTTCTTCGTGCTCCCGAGAGCGTCGATCATCGGCTGCAGAGCCGACGCACGGCCGATAGTGCCGAGGATGAGCGCGGCCGTCTGGATGTACGGCTTGTTCTTCGCTACCTTCTTCGCGCCCGAGACTTCCTTGATGCGGCGGAGCGCGAACGCGGCGAGCTTGTCGTCCTTGTCCTGCAGCAGCTTGACCGCAGTGTCCACGGCAGGCTGGCCGATCTTCACGAGCGCCAGCACCCCCGTCGCCTGCACGTCGCCCTTGGCGGGGTCGAGCATCACCTTCATCAGCGGTTGGACCGCGCTGGAGTCCTTCAGCTGGCCGAGCACCTCGGCAGACGTGGTCTGCCAGAACAGCTGGTCACGGTAGTTGTCGACCGCGTCGTGGTCCTTGGCGGTCTTCGGCGGCTTGATCTCGGCATCGAGCAAGGTGATGAGCGGGCCCGACCACGACTTCTGCGGGTCGGCCAGCATCGCCTCGTTCATGTCGCGGTAGCTGAAGCCGCCCAGCATGGTGTGGGCCTTCAGCTTCAGGAACGCCTGTAGCAGCGGGCCCGCAATCGAATCGAGCTTGAGATCCGTCTGAGCGCGAGCCGCCCACTTGATGTCCCGGTCGTCCTTGCTCGTGGCCGGACGCTTGCGAACTCCTCGAAGGCCTTCTTCAGCGCGGGCTCGGCGCGCTTGTCGCGGAAATCCGCGAGCAGCTTGATCAGCGTAACGCGCGTCTTGGTGTCCAGATCCGCGTAGTGATCGACGTACGTCTTGGTCAGCGGCACGGCGATCTTGTTCAAGAGCTTCTGGACTCCGGGGCTCTTGTTGTCGCCTCCGGCTTTCGTACTGGCATCCTCGAAGAACTGCTCGAGGCGCTTGATCGCTCTGGGCCGCCAGGACTGGTCCTGGAGCTTGTCGACCCAGTACCCGGGTTGGCTTTCGTCTTTGCAGCCAATCAGCGAGGTCGCGAGCGTGGCGGTGGCCACGGTGGCGGCGGTACCGAGCATCAAGTGGCGGATGAGCGACGCTGTGACGCGTGAGGAGCGGAGCATGCGGATTCCTCCCGAGGGCGGTTGTTTCAACCGGCTGACCCGTCGTGTCGAGGCCCGAGGCGCGGAAAGGCCCACGATTCCCTCAAGTTCTCGACGCTGGCGGACGGTACGCTGGCCCGGTCCGCCCTGTCAACGCGCCTGCAACGGTTGCCGTCCGGGCCGGGGGGGCGGGCCGGGACGGGCGAAGCGGCGGCCGGCCGGCACGGCCTGCTGGCGCGCCGCGTCAAGCGGTCAGTCCACGACGTAGACCGGGTTGGAGTAGATCCAGACGAAGTCCTGGTCCGCCAGGTCCGCATAGCTCGAAAGATATCCCTGGAGGTGGTGCGGCAGGATGCGCACTTCCGCCCGGTAGGCCCCCGGCTCGGTGACCTTCACGGCGAGGTCCTGAGCGCCCTTGGCGATCTCGTCCCAGCCGCCGCTCCTGGCGCGGAGGATCCTGAGCGTGGGCCGCGGCGCGTCGTCCTCGACTTCAGTGCCCGCGGACGCGGCTGCCGAAGCCGCTCCCGCAAAGCCCCACACGGCGGCGGAGTCGGTGAACCTGTTCGCGCGCGATCTCGATCTCGAGCTCGCCGCGAACAAGGGCAACCTGTTCTACTCGCCGCTCAGCATCGCCGCGGCGCTCTCGATGACCCGCAGCGGCGCGCGTGGCGCTACCGTCGAACAGATCGCCCGCGTGCTCCACGTCGACCCCGCCGACAAGAGCGCGGACCAGCACTTCGCCGAGCTCGTCAAGAAGCTGATTTCGAAGTCCGGCAAGAACGCGCCCGAGCTCGCCATCGCCAATCGCCTCTGGCCGGATCGCGCCGCCAAGCTGGCCCCCGCGTTCGTGTCGCGGACGAAAGCCGACTACGGCGCGTCCGTTGAAGCGCTCGACTTCGCCCACCGGGTCGAGCCGGCGCGGCTGAGCATCAATCGCTGGGTGAGCGCCCAGACCCACCACAAGATCCCCGATCTGCCGCCGCTGGGAAGTGTCACTGCGGCGACCCGGCTGGTGCTGACCAACGCCATCTACATGAAGGCGGCATGGCAGATGCCCTTCCAGAAGTCCGCCACGAAGAAGGAGCCCTTCTACAGGGTGTCCACGCACAGAGCCAGCCGACCATGCACGCGGTCGTGGAGACGACGCGCTACGGCCAGCTCGGCGCAGCCGAGGTGACCGAGCTCCCCTACAAGTCAGCCAAGGCCGGTCCCCAGCTGTCGATGCTCATCATCCTGCCAAAAGAGCGCACGGGCATCGCACAAGTGCAGAAGGAGCTGGACCAGCGCGGGTTCTCCGCCTACGCCGACGCGCTGTCGGGCGCCTATCGCCTGGTTATCTCGCTGCCGCGCTTCAAGGCGACGATGCGCGTCAGGCTCAAGCCCGCGCTCGCGAAGCTGGGCATGCCCCTGGCTTTCGCGTCCGGCGCCGACTTCTCTGGCATGTTCGCTTCGGACAGGGGCTATCGCATCGACGAGGTCTATCACCAGGCGTTCGTCAAGACGGACGAGGCCGGGACCGAAGCGGCAGCGGCGACGGGGATCGTGATACGGGAGACGGCGAGGTGGCGCGTGAAGAATCTCCGCGTCGACCACTCCTTCCTGATCGCCATCCGCGACGCCCGCTCCGGCGCGATCCTGTTCGCGGGGCGTATCGACAACCCCGCCGGGTAGAGCGCATCTCGCGCCCTTTGCGGCTTCTGCCGAGTCACATGAACGACGGGTTCTCGACGTCCTCGGCTGTGCAGTCCTTGGGCCCGGTCAGCGGATTGCAGCGCGAGGGCTTGCCGCCGGGCAGGTCGAAGACGTAGCCACCGCCGTTCTCGTCCGCCGACGGAAAATCCGTGGTGACGATCTGCGCGGCGCTCACGGCCGCGTCGAACTCCGGGCCGCTGTCGGCGGGCAGCGGTGAGCCCTCGCTGTCCACCCGCGTGCGCACGATCATGTGCTGCTTCACGGCGTCGAGGATCTGCTGCTGATCCGCTACCGGGTCGTTCAGGACGCTGATCGCTGCGAACGGATCGCTCGGCGACGAGTCGGAGAACATCAGCCGGCCGTGCACGTCCTTGCCCCCCTGCGTGTACATCGTGCGGAAGGTCTCGTGGTTGTCGATGTAGATCAGGATCTTGCCGCGCGTCTCCCCCAGCGTCGGAAAACCACGGCTCTGGACCGCCTCGCGCAGCGTCGCCACGTTGCCGCGCACGTCGTCGGGCGTGACGATACGGTCCCGCGGCCACACCGAGAGGAACTCGCTTTCCAGCTCCAGGAACCACGCTTCCGTACCGGTCGCCGGCGGGTTGTCCTTCGGCTCGAGGTGGATGAACACGAGGTGGTGCGCCGGATGCGCATCCGACCACGTCTTGATCGTGCGCAGGCAGTCGGTCAGAAGCCGGCAGCGCGTACCCTCGTCGAGCAGCGTGATGTGGAAGACCTCGAACACTCCCTGCTTCGAGTCATAGTGCGCGTCGAGCTCGAGACCTCGTACGCCCTGATGCTCGAGCTGCTTTTCGAGCGGAGCGTGGGTGTAGGCCAGAAGCGGGTTCGAGATGTCCGGGTTCTGGACGTGGTAGCTGTTGTGCGTCGCCTTCAGCTGGATCTGGTCGACGCGGAGCTCGCCGTCGCGTGGGTAGTTGAAGCTCGGCGGCTGCTTCTTCGAGCTCGCCGGCGAGCTGCCGCAGGCGGTGCAGAGGAGCGCCAGGGCTAGGGAAACGGCGATGCGACGAATCACTCGATCAGCGTACGGCGATGAAGGCCGCACGACAATCCACTGACTAGCCGATGATCATGCCCTCGCCGAGCAGCTTGCCTTCCTTGAAGCGGCGCAGGTTCCAGCGCTCGAACAGCGGTAGGTGCGTGCCCTCGGCGATGTGCTGCGCGAGCAGCTTGCCGACCACCGGCGCCATCATGAAGCCGTGGCCCATGAAGCCACTGGCCTGGAAAAAGCCCTCGAGCTCGTCGACCTCGCCCACGATCGGGTTCTGATCGGGCGTGATGTCGTACATGCCCGCCCACTGGCGCAGGATCTTGACGCTGCCGAGGATGGGGCACGTGCGAATCAGCGCGCGCGCGTAGAGGGCGAGGAACCGGTACGAGCTGTCCTGGTTCTCGCCTTCGGGCACCTTCTTGTTGCCGATTCCGCCGACGATCTCGCCGCGGGTCGACTGCGAGAAGTACATCCCGTCGGTCAGATCCGCTACCAGCGGACTGAGAAACGGCTTGAGCGGCTCGCTCGCGCAGATCTCGTGGCGGTGCGGGTGGTTGGGCATATCGAGGCCGACCAGCCGCGCGATGGCCGGGCTCCACGCTCCGGCGGCGTTGACCACGACGTTGGTCTCGATGCGCCCCTGGTCCGTCACCACGGCGGTGATGCCGCGCCCGCGCGTCTCGATGCCGGTCACGCGCGTGAACGTGCACACCTCTGCACCCAGCTGCTTCGCACCCTCCGCATAGCCCCACACGAACGGCCACGGGAACACCACGGCGTCGTACGGGTTGTAGCTCGCGGCCAGCAGCCCCTCGGTGGAAAGCTCCGGTACGATCTCCTGCGCCTCGGAAGGCGTGAGCAGCCGCGTCATCAGGCCGCACTCGTTCTGCAGCTTGACGTTCTTCTCCAGCTCGCGGCGCCGCTCTTCGCTCCTGACCAGGAACAGATAGCCGCCCTGGCGGAACCAGGTGTTGATGTGGTGCTCCTTGGCGAAGTCCCGGCAGAGCTCCAGGCTCTCGTGCATCAGGCGGATGTTGGACTCGCTCGACCACTGGGCGCGCACGCCGCCGCCATTGCGCCCGCTGGCGCCGCCGCACAGGTACGACTGATCCACCACCGTGATGCGGCCCACGCCGTGGTGTTTCGCCAGGTTGTACGCGACGCTCAGGCCCATGATGCCCGCGCCCACGATCACGACCTCGGCGGAGTCGCGCATGCCTCGACTGTAGATCAGCGCTGTGCCGAGCGCGCGGTCTTCTACTACAGGCCCTGTTCCTGTCGCGCGGCCGCCAGCCGACCCAGAAATGCGTCGTGCAGCCGGCCGTTCGTCGCCACGACGCCCTGATCGTTGGCAAGCCGCTCGCCGCGGTAGTCGATGGGCTTGCCATACGCATCCGTGAAGCGTCCGCCCGCCGCGCTCACCAGCGCATCCGCCGCGCACGCGTCCCAGCGCTTGCCCGCGTAGCCCGGCGCCACGTACGCCTCGGCGTCGCCGCGGGCCACGGCCACGCCTTTCAGCCCGGCGCTGCCCAGCGTGATGATCTCGCCCGCGCCCAGCACCGCGAGCGCGCGCTCCATCATGTCGCTACGGTGCGAGCGCGACGCCACCACCCGCGCCTGCCGCAGCACCTCCTGTTCGCTCACCCCGACGGGCGTGCGCGAGCCGTCCGCCGAGAAGCGCCAGGCGCCCTCTCCGACGATGCCGCCGAAGCTCGTGTCCTCGGTCGGCGCGTGGATCACGCCGATGCTCGCGCGCTCGCCGTCGAGCAGGCCGATCATCACGGCGAACTCGCCGTTCCGCTTCACGAACTCCCGCGTGCCGTCGAGCGGGTCGACGAAGAACACGCGTTCCGCCTTGTGGAAACCGGCGAACGCTTCGGGGGCGCTCTCCTCCGCCACCACCGGCACGCCCGGGAATCGCCCCTCCAGCCGCTCGCAGATGAGCGTATTGGCACGGCGGTCGGCCTCGGTGACCGGGTCCTTTGGGCCCTTGTAGTCCACCTCGAACGGCTCGGCGTACACCGCCTCGACGATCCCCGAGGCCTCGCGCGCGATCTCCACCAGAGCAGCCAGCGTCGCCTGCGCGTCCTTCACACCCCGACTCCCACGTCGCGCAGCCGGTTTTCCAGCGCCGTCAGCTTGTCTTCCTCGAGGTAGGGCGGGCCCTTGCCGGCCTCGCGCACCAGCTGGTCGAGCTGGATGGTGTTGCGCGGGCCGAGCAGCGCGGAGCTGACCGCCTCGTTGTGCAGCACGAAGCGCACCGCGCCGCCGCGCAGGCTGAGCACTTCGCCGCCGATCAGCGGCCGGATCGCGTCGAGCTGGCGGATCCTGCGTCTGAGCTCGTCGCCGGTCCAGCGCTCGGCGCGGTGGTCGCCGAGCCCGAAGCTCTTGCTCGGCGCCCAATGCCCGCACAGAAGCCCATAGCCGAGCACCGAGTGCGCCAGCACGCCCACGTCCGCCTCTGCGACCACTTCCAGGAGCTGGTCGAGGTCGCTCCGGTAGAGCGCGTTGTAAGCGAGCGACAGCACCTCCGCGCCCTGATCGACGGCGGCGCTCGCCACGCTCCGCGTGCCCGCACTCACGCCCCACGCGCGGATCTTCCCGGCCTGCTTCAGCTCCGAGAGCAGCGCGGTCGCCTCGCGCTTCTCCATTGCCACTTCCGACGGGTTGTGCAGGAGCACCACGTCGATAGCGTCGCGCCCGAGCCGTTCGGCGGAGCGCTCCACGGCGGTGCGCAGATACTCCGGGTCGAAGCGCTTCTTCGGCGGAATGGCATCGCGGTCCGTTCCGATCCTGGTCACGATGCGCGCGCGCTTGTCGTCCTTCAGCCGCTCGCCCAGCTTGCGCTCCATACCGCCGTGCGCGTAGCTGTCCGCCGTCTCGAACAGTGTGATGCCGAGGGCGCGGGCCCGGTCGATGACCTGGTCCTGCTCCGCCTCCGGCACCGGCCCGTAGCCGTCGCCGGACAGCCCCCACGTGCCGAGCCCCAGCTCGGTCACGTTGAGCCCCGTCTTTCCCAGCGGTCGGCGACGCATGCGCGCGGTATAGCACCCGCGAGGGTCCCGGGGAGCCCCTCCGCGCCGAGCCTTGTCGGCCCCCCCCCAAGCCCCGCGCTTCTACTTCAGGATGCGGTCGGGATCGCCGAGGAACTCGAAGTGCATGGTGTCGTGCAGCTCGTCGTGGCCGAGCCAGTGGAAGCCGTAGCGCTCGAACACCTTCACCCAGCACCCGGGCATGGCCATCTCGTCGAACAACGAGTCGAAGTGCTTCTGGCAGATCTTCTTCTTGCGCCAGGGCCCCACGCAATCGCAGCAGGGGTTCTTCTCGGGGTCGACGTCGATCGCGATGCCATAGACGTGGTTGGAGACCTCGTAGTCCTTGTAGGTGTTGTGGAAGCGCATGCCGCTCAGGTGCACCGGCTGGTATGGATGCGCCGCGCATTCCTGCTTCAGTGCGGCTTCCACGCAGTGCAGCGCCGGCACGATCCGTCGATTGAGCACCACGGGCAGCCCCATGAACTTCGTCTGCTCCGCGTAGTAGCGCGGGGCATGTGGGTTCTCGGCGGAGCTGCCGAAGCCGGGGAAATGCCCGTACTCGCGCGTGCGGTACTCGATGCTGCGCTTGCGAGCCGACAGGATCTGCTTCTGCTCGGCAGCCGGGGCGCCGGGTTTGGCGATCTGCCCTTTCCTGAGCAGGAAGTCCTGCGCGGATTGCTCGAGACAACGGCTGCCGCCGACGGCGGGCGGGGTTGGGCTCAGCGTCGCGTGGAACGGCGCCTTGGCCGGGGCTCGGGCCTTTGCAGGGGGGGCGGGCGCGGGGTCCGGCTGCGTCCGTTTCGCACCGGCGGGGTCGCGCTCCGACGCACAACCGAGCGCCAGCAGCACGGCCAGAAGCAAGCAGCGCCGCATGCGAAGACGATCCGTGTGACGACGCTGGAAGTCAATCCTCCCGGGAAGGCCCAGTGGGCGGGCTCTTGCCTCTATCTCTGCAAGCCGAGCGGCAGCGCCATGCCCGCTTGCTCGAGCAGTGCTTCGTCGCGGAGCAGCTCCGCGGCGGGGCCTTCGGCGATCAGGCGACCGGCGTCGAGCAGGACCACGCGCGCGTCCAGGTCCAGCACCGCGTCGAGATCATGCGTTGCCAAGAGCAGCGTGGCGTCCAGCGCGCGCAGCGTGTCGAGCATGGCGCGGCGCGCGCGCGGGTCCAGGCTTGCCGTGGGCTCGTCGAACAGCAGCGCTCCGGGCGCGCTCGACAGCACCGTGGCGGCGGCCAGCCGGCGCTGCTCGCCCAGACTGAGCGCGAGCGGCGATCGCTCCTCGAAGCCGCGGAGCCCGACGGCATCGAGGGCCGCATCGACGCGCGCGGCCAGCGGCTCGCCGAAAACGCCCCGCTGGCGCGGCCCGAAGCCCACTTCTTCGCGCACGGTCGGCAGAAACAGCTGATCCGCCGGGTCGGCGAACACGTAGCCGACCTCGCGGCGCACCGCCTCGAGGCTCTTCGCTTCGAGCACCTGCCCGCCGACCGCGATCGTGCCGGAGAAGGGCAACGCGCCGACCATGGCCAGCAAGAGCGATGTCTTGCACGCGCCGTTCGGACCCGCGACCGCGACACGCTCGCCGGGCGCGATGTCGAGCGACAGCTCGTCGATCACGCACTGTCGGCTGCTGTCGTCGTCGCGCCAGACCTGCAGACGCTCGATGTGGATCGACTGGCCGCTCACGCCGGCCTCGCTATGCCGCGATATGCAGCAGGATGGCCAGCGCGATCGTCAGACCGAGCAGCAGCAGATCGCGCCGGCCGAGCCGCGCCCGCTCGCGCGCCAGCACGGGATTGTAGCCCCGGAGACGCATGGCGAGCTCCGCGCGCTCGGCGCGCGCGCTGGTGCGGACCAGGAGCGCCGACAGCACTTCCGGTCCTACGCCGAAGCCCCGCGCGCCACGCAGCTTGCGCGCGAGCACGATGCGGCGCCCCTCGTCCTGCACGCTGCCGAGCTGTCGCAGCATCGTCTCCACCACGGCGGCGAGTGCGGCCGGCACGCCCAGCGCGGAGAGCGCGCCGGGCAGCTCGTCGAGCCCTAGGCTCGCGGCCACGCTCAACGCGACGCCGACGGCCAGCGTGGCCCGCGCGCCCATGGCCAGCGCCTCGGCGGTCCTGCCGGTGATCACGAGCGGTACGACCAGTGCGGCGATCACGAGCAGCGCGGGCAGCGCGCGACGCGCGAACGGGCGGAGACGGGGCCTTGCGGCCAGGAGCGTAGCCACGAGCAGCAGTAGGGAGATCGACAGCGCCGGGAGCGAGCCGACTGGCGTCGTGGCGATGGCGGCGACCAGCACCGCTCCGGCCAGGAGCCGCGCCGCCGGCGACGCCGCGCGCTGGAACGGCGTGCCGGCACTGCCAAGCGGCGGGAGCGCGGAGGACGTCATCGCACCGCCAGATGCACCCGCTGCACCACGACCTCGAGCGCGTCGGGAGTGCTGCTCGCCAGCGGTAGCAGCATCAACGCGACCGCGATCGCGACCATGGCGAGGACCAGCCCGCGGCGCGACTCGCGCCGCGTCGCATTGCTGTCGAGCGCAACCAGCGCGGATGGACGACGCGACAGCAGCCCGGGCGCGCGCCCGATCAGATGGCGGACCGCGACCGCGGCGAGCACACCTTCGATGAGCCCGGCAACGCCCTGCACGCCGACGATCCAGCCGAAGGTCACGCGCGCCGGCGCGTCCGCGCCGAGCACCAGCGTCGTCGCCAGCACGGCCGCGCCGGCCACGGTGCCGACGAACGTGCCGGTGAACGCGGTCAGGGTCAGCCCGCGCTTCGTCTCACCGAACACCCGCCTCAGCCCCTGCACGATCAGCACCGGCAGCACGGCCATGTCCAGGACGTTGAGGCCCAGCGTGGTGATCCCGCCGTCGCCGAACATGAGCGCCTGCACGAGCAGCACTGCGGTCATCGCGACGATGGCTTCCGCTGGCCCGAGCGCGAGCGCGAGCAGCCCGGCACCGATCACGTGCGCGCTCGCCCCCGGCACCATCGGCACGTTGATCGCCTGTGCGGCGAGCACGAACGCCGCCAGTGTTCCAGTCCAGGCGATGCGGCGCGAGTCCCGTGCGACGAAGCGGGTCAGAGCCACACTCACGCCCGCCGCCCCCACGAGGTCCAGCGCTACGAGCAGCGGTGCGTTGGTCACGATGCCGTCGGCCAGGTGCACCTCGCGAACCTAGCCATGTGTTCCAGCGCGTGCCACCACTTTGGAATCCTGTGCTACCCGGCGCTTCGGCCGTGCCGTAGCGCTCATGAATGTGGCAAATTGCTACACATGTGAGCGAAATCGTGTCAAAATGACACGGTTTGCTACATCACGGGAACGCGAGGTGCCAGTACTGGAGGAGCGCGAGCGCGAGCAGCGCCACTCCTACCAGCAGGCCTTCCCGCCAGGCGGGATAGTCCTCGGGGCGCTGACCCGGGCGCGCCCCGCAGTCGTACGGATCGGGCGTCCTGGGCCCCCGTCGGGGGCCATGAATCACAGCGTTCATTGAATCATCTGTAACTATGACAGTAAGTACTGTCAAGAAACCGGGCGAGCTTTTCCCGCGGGGGGCCCCGGCGCGGCTCAGCGCAGCGACCAGTAGTGCATCGACGCGAAGGCGCGCTTCGGGGGCGCCGAGATATCGATGCGATGGGGCCCCGCCCGCAGGTCCCCGGGCAACCTGAGCGCCGGTTCTTCCCAGTCGTAGCCATCCAGCTCGAACGTCCCGGCGTCGTGGCTGTCGATCCGGACCTCGAGCTTCATGGCCCGGGCCGCACCGAAGCGGCCGATCAGTACACCGCCGGGCGACAGCTTCAGCGTGAAGGTGTCGAGCGACCGCCGCTTGCGCGCGCCGTCGACGTGGTCGTCCAGCGTGCCGACCGGGACGTCGTCGACCTGTTCCGCCCAGTACAGCCGGTAGTCGTGCGCCGCTTCGCTCTCGAGATCGGCCACGTCGAGCACGTCGACGGTCTTCTTCCCGGCCGCTTCCTTCGACAGGGGCTGGTTGCCGGAGCCGAGCGCGCTGTAGTCCGCTACGTTCGCGTACATGGTCGTGCCGCCAAGGATGGTCGCGCCGTGCACCGTGCGTTCGGTAAGCTGTTTGCCGAGCAGCCACGGCAGACCCATCCACTCCGGGTACACGATGAAATGCGTGGGCAGCTCGCTCCGCTTCATGTGCTCGTAGTGCTCGAAGCGGGAGCCCGTGCCGGCGACCCAGTAGCGCGCTTCACCGCGCGTGGTCAGCCCGCAGATGTCGAACACGCGCCGGTCGGAGAAGTACGCGATGGCTCCGGTGTCGTTGACGCCCAGGCGCGCATCCGGGGGCAGTGCGTCGTGCGCCCAGTGGCCGAGCGAGGCCTGCTGGCGGCGGATCGCGTCGGAGCTCGTGGCCAGATCCTCGAGCGTCCACGACACGTGGCTGACCAGGCCGCCCACGAACGCACCCGCGACCAGAATGCGCACCCAGCCGAGGCCGGGCGAGAGCCGGGCCGCGAGCGCGCCGGCGGCGTCGGCGAGCGCGCCGAGCGCGACGAACCAGGCCGCCGCGAACGGCCAGAGGTAGCGCAGCCGGTTCCACAGGAAGCTGTCGTAGGTCGTAGGCAGCAGCATGCCGAGCGCGACGACGCCCACGCAGAGACCCCGCCAGGGCGTGCGTCGCCTTGCCGCCATCAGCGCGAGCGCGGGCAGGGCGAGCCAGGTGACCCAGCGCGAGCCCTGCGGCACGTAGACAGCGCTCCAGATCCTACCGTCCAATAGCGTGTTGAAGAGCACGCCGAGGTTCTCGAGCACCTGCTCGGCGAAGCGCCCATTGCTGTAGTACGGATTGAGCGGCAGCCACTTGACCTGTGCGGTCGTGCTGCCGAAGTGGCTGGTGGCGGCCAGCTCGAGCAGCGGCATGATGAGCGGCCCCGACAGCGGCAGGGCCGCCCAGGCGCGGGTGCGGCCGCGCGGAAACGCGAACAGGGCAACAGCGATCAACAGCGATACGATGGCGCCTTCCGGACGCATCAGGGGCGTGAGCACGGCGAGCGCGACGAGCTCGAGCCGCTCGCGGCGCGTCGCGACCCCGCCGGCTTCACCCCACTCGGCTGCGCGGCGCGCGCTTCGCATCAGAAGCCACGCGAACGGCACAACCTCCATGCCGCTGGCCGCGCACCAGATGTAGCCGCCGAAGGCCAGCACCATCGCGGAGGCGGCGATCGCGGTGGTGTGGGCCAGCAGCCGCTGGGAGATGCGCCAGGTCTCGTAGGCGAGCAGTCCGAGCGAGACGAAGCCGAACAGCCACGCGATCGGGATCAGCCACACGCCCTTGAAACCGAGCGCATAGAACGGAGCGAGGAGCAGCGGCCAGAGCAGGCTGGTGGCTCCGGGCGTCGGCGCGGCTCCGGGCGTGTACTCGAACGGGTGGAGCCGGGCGAAGGCGCGGGCGTACTCGAAGTGGATGAAGGCGTCGTCGAGCGGCACTGCCGGCACGCCGTGCGTCTTGTGCAGGATGGCCGTTGTCGCCACGCCGGCGACCAGCGCGGTGGCGGTCACGAGGGGCGCGTGGCGGCGCAATGGCTCCCGCAGCTTCTCCGGCAACGCTGGCACCGCGCGCTGCTATATCACCGCTGCCATGGCTGACACCTCGAACTTGTCCGGGACACGCCCCTACGCGGATGCGCCGCGCCTGCCGGACGACGAGCCGCTCGATCTCCGCGCGCTGGTGGGGGCGGGCAGCCGGCCCGTGGAGCTGGAGATTGGTCCCGGGCGCGGCTGGTTCCTCGTCGAGCGCCTGGAGGCCGACCCCGGAGCGCGGGTGGTCGGTCTGGAGATCCGTCGCAAGTGGGCCAGCATCGTGGACGAGCGGCTGGAAAAACGCGGGCTCTCCGATCGAGGGCGGGTGTTTGCCGCCGACGCCCGGCAGGTGCTACCGCAGCTCGTGCCGGGCACGCTGTCGGTCGTGTACATCCACTTCCCCGACCCGTGGTGGAAGAAGCGCCACGCCAAGCGGCGGGTGCTCACGGCGGAGCTGCTTTCGGGGGTGGCCGGGGCGCTCGCGCCCGGTGGCGAGCTGTTCGTGCAGACCGATGTCTTCGATCGCGCCGAGCAGTTCGAATCGGTGGTCGCGGCCGAGCCGCGGCTCGCCCCCTGGTCGGCGACGGCGCGGGTCGAGGACAACCCGTACGGCGCGCGGAGCCCGCGCGAGCGGCGGGCCATCGCGGACGGCCTTCCGGTGCTGAGGTTGCGCTACAGGCGCGTGGGCTGAGGGCGGCCGGGGCGCGCGGGTCCGCACCCGGCTTGATTCCCGGCCGGCGCTGGGGATAGGCTCGCCGGGTCATGCGCATCGCCGCCTTCCTGGTCCTGGCTGTCTGCCTCGTTGGTTGCGCGACCTATCGCGAGGATCTGAACCGCGGCCAGCGACTCTACGAGGAGAACGAGTACGAGCACGCCCTCGCCATCTGGCGGCAGCTCGAGCCCGACACGGACTCGCTCGAGTTCATGGATCAGGCGCGCTACGCGTACCTCAGAGGCATGACGGACTACCGGCTCGGATTCCGTCCCGATGCGCGCCACTGGCTGGCCATCGCGAAGGCGACCGAACAGGAGCATCCGGGCGGCCTGAGCCAGCAGTGGAAGGACCGCCTGGAGAAGGCGCTCAAGGATCTCGACAAGGACGTGTACGGCGGCGCCGACGACCTGTCGAACAGCCGCTCCACGGCGACCGAGACCACCAAGCAGCCCGGCGACGGCGGCGCAGCCGTTCCGGGTAGCGCGTCCGGTTGCCAGACGAATGCCGACTGTGCCGACGGGCAGCAGTGCCAGTCGGACCAGTGCGTGCCGATGTGATGTAGAGGCGGGCCGTCGACGCTTCGACGACGGCGTCCGGTCGCGTTGCTTCTATTCGTCGCGCTTGAGCCCGAACAGCTGATCCTTGGCAGCGAGCTTCTGTTTCTTGAGTTCTGTGATGTGGCGTTGCTCTTCCGGGGTCAGGTAAGCTCGTTTCTCCAGCCGTCTGACTTCTTCAGCCAGTTCCTGGTGTCGAGTCTGCAACTGTTCCGCGTTGTCGCTCGCCATAGCATCGTTCATGGGGCCGCACCTCCTGATTGCCTGGTGCCTTCGCGCGACAACGGCCCGTTCGGGCCGGCGTACCACGGAGGCTCTGGGCTGGATCTGGCGGGTCGGAGCGGAACCGGAAGAGGCCCGCACACGGCGTCGTAGATAGGCAGACTTGCCATCGCAACGATACGACCCGTCACTCATCCAACGTAAGGGGACCACGCCAGAGGTCAATACCTTAATCGGGCTCCCCACTCCCTTTGTCCGGGGTGCGCTGGGGCGGGGGGTGGGTCATGCTGGACCGTCGCCGCGGCCGGCTCACCCCGGCATCCGCAGTCTTCCCTCGACGCATCGCGGTAGCGGCGGGATGGAGCGGCTTTGCCGGGAACCTCCCGGCTCGGGAGGACACGAAACTACATGGGCGCCTGCGACTCCCCCTCCGTTCCGGCTCTCCTCGCCAGCTTCGCTGTGACCGTCCTGGCGCTGGCGGGCTGTGCGCCCGCGCAGGGTCGCGGTCCCGCGCACCCGGTCGCCCCGGCGCTGGCGGCCCGCTCCAGCGGACCGGCCCGTGTCGAGGTACCGCGGACGATCGTCACGCCGGTTGACGCCGCCAGCATTCCCCAGCTCTACGACCGCGCCCGAGCCCAGCTCCGGGCGGGCGACGCGGCCGGTGCGGCCAAGTCGTTCGAGCGCGTCTTCGAGCTCGACCCGCACGGCGACCTCGCCGACGACTCGCTGTTCGAGGCAGGCGAGGCGTGGGAGCACGCCGGGGATCGCGAGGCCGCGCTGGCCCAGTACGAACAGACCGCGCGGCGCTTCCCGAAGAGCGACCTGGGCCGCGCGGCGCTCGTGCGCAGCATCCGCCTGCTGGCGTTCCTCGAGCGCTGGAAGCGCGCCGAGCAGGCTTCCGATCTGTTGATGAAGCGCTACCACGACCTGCGCCCGTTCGAGAGCATCGTCGCCTACAGCGGCAAGGCTCTCGGCCTCGTACAGGACGGCGACCTCGACACGGCCACCTACTACATCGAAAAGGGCCGCACGGTCATCGAGGACCACCGCATGGACGAAGCGGGGCGCATTCCGCGCGACCTGGCGCAGCTCTACTATGCGCTCGGGGAGGTCCGGCGCATCAAGGCCGAGCGCATCAAGTTCAACCCGGTGCCGCCGGAGTTTGCCGCCGTGCTCGAGAACCGTTGCCAGCTATTGCTGGATGCGCAGAGCGCGTACTCGGATGCGATGCGCGCGTACGACGCGCACTGGTCGGCGATGGCGGGCTACCGCGTCGGCGAGCTGTACGAATCGCTGCACCAGGATCTGATGGCGATCCCGGCGCCGAAGGCCGCGGACAGCAGCCCCAAGGAGAAGCTGTTCGAGGGCGCGATGCGGCTGCGCTATTCGGTGCTGCTCGAGAAGGCGCTCACCATGATGGACCACACGGTGCGGATGGCCGGGCGCACCGGAGAGCACTCCGACTGGGTCCTCCGCGCGCGCGAGGCACGGGTCAAGATCCACCAGGCGATGAAGAAGGAGGACGCGGCCATCGCGGCTTTGCCGTACACCCGCGCCCAGCTCCAGGCCGCGCTCGATCAGCTCAAGAAGAACAAGAAGAAGCAGCCCTGAAGGACCCGTAATCCAAAGCTCGTCCCGCCCGTTCCGGCGACGGGTATGGTTTGTGCTTGACAGCCTCCGGGGCCGGCGCTAACAGAGGCCGGTCGTCCTCGGGTCCCCTTCTGTCCGCCCCAGTCCAGAGCGAGCTGGCCGGGGCAAGGGTAGGGTGCCCTTTTTTGGCATCTTTTCCGCCAGCGTGCCAGATGCGGCCCATCCCTCCTCGAACGGAGGGGAGCCGCGTTGCCGGCGCGGCCCCTTTTCTCCCAAATCCCGAAGCGCCCAGCCGGGGGAATCACGCCAGACTTGCTAGAGCAGGATCAGGGCCTTGCAGAATTGTCACCGGGTTGCTCCCTCCGCGCAGCCGCCACGGACGGGGCCATCCAGAAGGTCTGCTGGCGTAGCTCAACCGGTAGAGCACCTGTTTTGTAAACAGGCGGTTAGGGGTTCGAGTCCCCTCGCCAGCTCCGGGCCCACCAAGAGTCAGAGTAAGACGAACTAGTTGAATAATTCCGGAGGGTTGCCCGAGCGGCCAAAGGGAGCAGGCTGTAAACCTGCCGGCTTATGCCTACGTTGGTTCGAATCCAACACCCTCCACTCCAGCCCTCGCGCCACCGACGACGACAGCAACGACCGAGAGGACCGATGAGAAGTAGAACCCGGCCAGGGTTGACAGGCCCAGCGGCCGGCCCGGAGGAGGATAGTTGAGACTGATTCAGTGCCGCCTGCGCTCCGGGGTGGCCTCTTGCCCCGGGTAGCGCTATGCACGGCCCCCCCCCTAGGCGGGAGTAGCTCAGTTGGTAGAGCGTCAGCCTTCCAAGCTGAACGTCGCGGGTTCGAATCCCGTCTCCCGCTCCCGACGCGGCGTCGGACCTAGCCGCTCCCGAAGATAGCGACCAAACGATCCTGCCCACCTAGCTCAGTTGGTAGAGCGCGTCCTTGGTAAGGACGAGGTCACCAGTTCAAACCTGGTGGTGGGCTCGAATTAAAGCTCTGGAGTTTACCGAAAAGCCGGAAGGTACAAGCGATGGCCAAGGAGAAGTTCGTACGCTCGAAGCCCCACGTGAACGTGGGGACGATCGGTCACATCGACCACGGCAAGACGACGCTGACTGCGGCGCTGGTGAAGGTGCAGTCGAAGGCGGGTC
>Ga0114931_10000540_pt1 | contig 45779 bp, 59 predicted proteins | sample 2SBtaG_FD_89579 | JGI IMG/M metagenome (GOLD analysis project Ga0114931, IMG submission 89579) | Deep subsurface microbial communities from Kolumbo volcano to uncover new lineages of life (NeLLi) - 2SBTROV14_V59a metaG | ecosystem: Environmental > Aquatic > Marine > Volcanic | place: Kolumbo... | reverse complement strand
GTCCCGGCGACAGCGGTCGCCCATTACCCCGTCAATCTGAGCGCCAGCGAAGGCACGGCTATATGGATGCAGTTCCTGACAGCCTATGGTGGGTTGATCGAGGTGGGGCATCTCACTGCCGACGATGTCTTGTTGATTACGGCTGCCAGTAGCAGTGTTGGACTGGCTGCGATTCAGATGGCAAAACATATCGGTGCCACGGTGGTTGCGGTGACGCGTGGTCAGGTAAAACGTCAAGCACTGCTGAATGCAGGGGCAGATCATGTGATCACGACGAATGATGAGAATCTGGTCGAAGCAGTGATGTCGTTGACCGGTGGCAAGGGTGCCAATCTGGCTTTCGATCCCATCGGTGGTCCGATGTTGTCTCAACTGGCTGAGGCCGCCGCACCTGGCGCGATGATTATAGAGTATGGCGCCTTGTCACCGGAACCAGCGAGTTATCCTTTGTTTTCCGCTCTCAGCAAGAGTTTGACGGTTCGTGGTTATGTGCTGTTTGAAATCACAACTCACCCTGTAAAGCTTGAGAAAGCGAAGCAGTTTGTTTTTGATGGGATAGAATCAGGCGCGTTGAAACCGGTGATTGATAAAAGTTTTGAGTTTCAAGACATTGTCAACGCACATCGTTACATGGAATCGAACACGCAATTCGGGAAGATTGTCGTTACCGTGTGATTCTGAACTATCACAACCCGTTAATGGTAGAATAGCGTTATGAACAATGAAGCTGCTGTAAAGACTATTTTTCAGCCTTACAAGTTCGGTAACGTTGAATAGCGTAACCGTTTTGCGATGACCCTCATCACGCGTAATTGAATCTCCCCATGGGGTGCCCGCAGATGATGTGGTAAATTGCTGCCGCAGCCGCGCTGCATAGAGAAGCGAGGGGCTGATTATCACTGAGGGTACTTATATCGATCATCATGTCGCCAACAGTTATCCCGAAGTACCCGCTTTCCACGGTGAAGAAGCGCTGGCAGGCTGGGCAAAAGTCGTCAAGGGTATACACCCTGCGGGAGGGCGCATCTTTCCGCAAATCTGGCACATCGGTGCGGTTAGAATGCCTGTTTCCTCGCCCAGCCCGAACAGCCGGGCTGTGGCCCTGATGAAGTGGTGGAGGCCGTGCGCTCCGCCGTGAGCGAAAAATTCCCCGTAGTATTTCGCTTTTCGCGTCGGTCGGGTTACCGGTGAAGAAAACCCGGACGCAAAAAGCAGTGCAGACCTTGTGCAACTTGACCAAGGCTTTGAAGATAAACGCTGCGATTTGATCGCTGTCGGACGTGCGATGCTCGCATTCCCGGGAATGGTCCAATAAAGTCCGAGCAAATCGCCTTGATGAGAGTAATCATTTTGATTCAGCTGCGATGGAGGAATGAGTGACGTAGCTTTACACGTTACCATTTTGTCTATCAGATGTACGTCATGGTATGGATTCACATTTTCCGTTCGGGTAAGTTTGCCCATAGTGTAGATATTGGTTATAAATTCCGTACGTGCTGACATGGTATGTTTAAATCGTTGTTCTTAGGATGAAGGCTCTTTTTTCGGCTGATGATGGAGTCACCTATGATGTCTGCGAAACAGAAACAATTGGGAAGCCTGGGATTGCTGGTGTTGCTGTTCTCTCAATCGGTACTGGCAGGAGGATGGAATACCAATAAGGATGGCGTGGTATTGGATGGTTATGATGTCGTTGCTTATCGGACCGCAGACCGTGCAACGCCGGGGAAGTCAGAGTATTCAGTTCATTTTGACGGTGGACTGTTTTATTTTTCCAGTAAGGCAAACAAAGAGGTGTTCGTAAACAATCCAGAACGCTATGTTCCCGAGTATCACGGTTATTGCGCTTTTGCCATGGGAGCCAAGAACGCAAAGGTGCCGGCGAATGCTGATACGTTTAAACTCTATAACGGCAAGCTTCTGGTATTTTTCAATGACGAGTATGAAGGGCAAAAAGTCAACACTAAAATATTATGGAATCAAAATGAAAAAAATTTATACGGCAAGGCGGAATCAAACTGGATGCACATGAAGCCATAAATTGTGGACGTTCTCTCTGAGGTTCTGAAAAAAACCCGGCTGCGTGGTACGATCTATTTCCACGCAGCCTTTCATGCACCGTGGGGGATGCATATTCCTTCGGGGGAGTATGCCAACTTTCATATTGTTACTCGTGGCAACTGTTGGGTTCGCAGCAAGAAAGATGAGCCAGCTCTGCAATTAGGTACTGGCGATATGATTCTGTTCCCACACGGTGACCCGCATACTCTTTCTGACTCACTGCGTTCAGAGGTCATCAATGCCAGTGACTTTATGAATACTGCAAGACGCGGCGATGACGATACAATGGTGTTCGGGGGTACTGGGGGGCAACGTTGTTCGATGATCTGTGGGCACTTTGAGTACCATCGTGAATGCTCGCACAGCCTGTTCGAGACGCTGCCCGTTAGAATATACATCTCAGCCAATAACAGCACCCAGACAAACTGGCTCTCTACAGCTTCCGAACTGGCAGCGCAGTTGTCCAACAGCAACCAGGCTGGAAAAGACGTTGCAATTGATCGCCTTGCTGAATCGCTGTTTGTACAGGCGCTGGCTGAGCACATTGATCGCAGCAACGATTCTGCGGGCTTTTTGGCGGCACTGCATGATCGACATATTGGTCGAGCGCTACGGGCGATGCACGATGCCATAACCCATAACTGGACACTGGCGGAACTGTCAGATATCGCGGCCATGTCGCGCACGGTGTTTGCCAGACGTTTCCACCAACTGGTCGGTGAGTCACCCATAGTTTATCTAGCACGCTGGCGGATGTTGAAAGCGTATGAACTACTCAGCGATTCTGATATGCCGATCAGTGAAATATCCAGTCAGGTGGGTTATCAGTCTGAATTTGCTTTTTCGCGAGCCTTTAAAAAACTTACAGGCCAGACCCCAGGGTCGGTGCGTTCGTCAGCAGGTGACGAACCGGGATATCAAGAAGGCTGATGTCAGAAATTCATTTAAATTCAAGAAGAAAACGCCACCATCCTCCCTTTTTCCATCTACGGTGTGCGGTCTATGAACGTTAATGATGCGTGCGGTTATCGATCCCATTTCTGCAGGCGGTGCGGTAGCCCTGTCCAGAAATTATTCGGAGATTACGACTATTACTGGATCCCGGCGGGAGGGTTAAGCGATCTGCATGGCAGAAAAATCGTTGCACATCTTTTCAAGTCATCTGCCGCAGGTTGGGAAAGGAGTGGTGAGGCGAAAGTATTCGACGATATTCCAGATATTGAGAAATTAATCAGACTTATGCATCCAAGATGAGATTGACGATTAGTGATAGTTGTCGTAGCTTGCAGACGCCGCTGAACGAAGAAGATGAAAAGATTAGCCTTCTATTCACGGCAGCGCCTCTTGCCATGAGGCCTCGAGTATTCCGCTACTATGTTGGAAGTGAGCGTTCTAAAATGTTCTATAAGACTGCTGACGTGATCCTGTGCAGCTGTGTCCTGTGTCCATACAGCTTCACAACCAATATACGCGGTTTCACCTGGCCCGACTAACAAAGATGTCGATAAGTCACTCGCAGGTGAAATCTTTGACTGAGGTAATATTCCGGCGCCAATGCCCAGGTCCGCCCAGTCTTCCACGACAGAGTAGGTTGTAGCCTGACCCGGGTAGTTTTTTATTTTTATTTTGTTTTGCTCAAAAATATCTATAGTAACACTACGAAGCCCACAGGCATCAGTTGTAAGAACCAGTACCTCAGATGATACATCCGATAGGGTAACAGGCGCATCTACTTGCTCAAATCGTCCTCCACGACAGGGTACATAGCAGAGAGGCTCCTGGTAAAGATGTGTTTTATCGTGCGTATGGCCTGCAACATTCGGCGGAATCAAGATGATATCAAGCTGCTGAAGCTTTAGGCGTTGTTCCAGGTCGTTTAGGTAGCATTCCTTGTAGTAAAATTCAACATCGGTGTGCGCATCGCGATAGGGCGCCAGAATCGCTTGAAGTAAGCGCATGTCTACAACAGGAGATAAACCGAGACGTATGAGCTTTTTATCCGGATTTTTCCATGCGTGAGCGGCAGCGCCTAATTCATCAAGATCAGAAATGCTGCGTTCAATCAGCGGCAGAACGTGCAGGCCGAAAGGGGTCAGTGAGACTGAGCGCGTTGTGCGCTCGAATATCTTATTGTCAAATTCAGTTTCTAACTGCGCAATAGCATTAGACAATGTAGGCTGCGTCACATGACAGAGTTCTGCAGCCTTGCTGAATGAGCTCGAACTGGCCACTGCCTGGACAAATCGAAGCTGTTTTATGTTCACTGGTGTTATAGCTCGCTGTCGAGAAAAAAGTGCATCAATACTAACGTTGTTTATATTGTTGTGTCTAGATTATATACACAACTAAAAAGCGTCTTCACTGACGATCTATATGTGCCGAATGACCACAATATGCCTTGGGGGGCTATAGGGGCCGGTGGCGGTGTCGTAAAGAACGTTCCAAAAGGGCGGAGCCTAATGAGTCAGAAAATACTGTTCTGTTACGGCGGCTGTTAAAGAGGCAAATGCGCTGTGGAGTTCACCTGGTCGAACGCGTTACAGAGTATGCGGGATTGCTTCGCCTATTGAAATCTAACGTTACGTAGCGCAACTTAAACGGAAAAGATAATGGTATTGATAGCAAAAACATATAAATAATATTCAAAAATCAAACTAATGACAGCTTGGTGGGGACATTATACTGTGTTTGCAATTCATAATGAATTGCGAAAATGGTCACGGTAACTGGAGGCAAGCTATCAATGTTGTTTTTCACGTCGGAAGTAAGGTTAATTGGATGTGTGTTGGCAAAGGAGCAGGCATGTGGCTGGCAGCCTGTTGTATGTTTGCAATGAGTTTTGCGTTCGACGTACAAGCGGGTCAAACGGAGGACGCAAAAGCGTATTCGATTTTTGAACAGTTTAACACTTACGACATCGAGTTGGCAGCATTTGCGGTTACACGAGGTCAATCAGGAACCGTGCGAGCGGTAGGGGAAATAATCTTGAAAGATCATGTTCCATTGCTTGAAGATATACGTGAATTGGCGGGCAAAGGTGCTGTGACATACTCAATCGATCATGAGAACGACCTGGGACTCAAGCATAAGAATGCAGTATTAACTCTTATGGATAAAGATGTAGATGAATTTGATAAGACTTATTTGATTTACGAACAGGATTTCTCAAAGATGTTTGTGCGTGTCATACAAAATGAAATAATCCCGGACGTGAACGATGCTGAAGCGGAGGCATTTTTTACGAAGATACTGGCTCGTTTTAATGAGCATTTAGCGCACATCAATCATGCAGCCAATATGGTCTCAGAACCAGACAAGATACGAGGCGGTGGGTGTACCGGCCATGATCATGACCATTAAGAGGCGTTTTAAGGTGTATTGTTTCAAGGCAAGCATAGGGCCAGGTGATGTGTGAGGTTGTAATCGATTTCCAGGTTGTAATCCTGAATTATCGTACGTGCGAGCATGCTTTAAAACTGGCAGGGCGCTCGGCGCTTAAGCTACCTGCTCATACATGGCTTGTGCGTTGGTCTATATGCAGGGAGCGATCTTGTCTGTGCGGGTACGTTAACGATTAGCGGTATGGTAAGCAATCTTCATAACGCTGCGCGCGGAACAGTCGTCCACATGACGATGGGCGTATCATTATATTTTCTATCGCTAACGCGGAGGTCTTAGAAAACAGGGCATATATCCTTCCACAGGTTAAGTATCGTTTGGTATGTATTATCCAGAATCTCAACCAGAGCACGCCGAACCCGCTCCGCCGCTTTATTGAGATATCCCTGCTACACAAGTCCCTCTGCACGGAAAGTCTCCTGGACTGTCTTCCGATGAAAAACCCTCTCCATGTAAGCTGCGATATTCGGCCAGGTATCAAGACCGATACCGGTGGGTATCGTCCAGTTCGCCACCGTATATAGATAAGCGTCCGCCACCGTATTGTCATCGCCCAGCAGATGTTGGTGTGCGTCAGTGAAATGAGATTCAATCGCTTCCACCCTTTTGGCGACTAACGTTTTGGCATTTTCTTTGCTTTCTTCACTGGCCGTGTTTGAGAATAATGGACCAAAAGCCTTGTGAAGGTCTGACGAGATATAGTTGAGGTGCTCGGATATAGTTTTATTGAGTTAAGAGTGGATATGCCGAGGCTGTCTGCGAAAGCCCCGTCAACGCGGCTTCGTCAACTTAAAGCCGTGGCATTGTTTTCGGAGAGAAGAAAACAACCTCACCACCTTCTGTTGAATATTCATTGACTGCGCTCGGTGCAGAGTTAATTCCAGCGATCAAGGCACTAGCGGATGTCGTACATAAATCCAAATATCAACGTAAGTAGCATAAATGGGAAGGGATAGGACCCGGTTCAGTCATATTCCAATAATCCGTAGGTAGCGGCTTAACTCGTGTATATAGAAAAAACACATTAATTACATTTATAAATACAATTTCAAAATCCTCTCATAACTCTCTAGTCTTCGAATGAACCCGATTTGGGATTCAATCAATGACTTGGGAGAGGTGGTTATGAGTACGGAATTGTATTGGCTGGCGTTGACGAGTGGTATTACCGCCCTGTTCTGGATGCCGTATGCGACGGACTGGATCATTCAGCGTGGCCTGATGGGTGCCATGGGCAATCCGACAAAGAATGATCCTGACCGCCATCTTTGGGCAGATCGCTCTAAGCGCGCCCATTACAATTCTGTTGAAAATCTCGTGGCGTTTGCCCCTCTGGTCCTTGTTGTACATGCGGCGGGTATCAGCAGCGCGATGACGGTCCTCGCGGTCAAGCTATATTTCTGGGCAAGACTGGCCTATTACCCCGTATACGCCATGGGCATACCGGTTGTGCGTACACTGTTGTTCATGACAGGTTTTATTGCACAAATGCTGTTGTTTTATTCAATCATCGCCGCTTAAGTGAAATCAATGCTTGGTGTCGAATTGGTGAAATATATGTATTCGCGGTAGTAAGACACTTCGGCATATGCGCAGTATTCTGAGCAAGCCCATTAAGTCGGGGGTAAGGATGGGTTGAACAGTGTGGCCCGGATGATTGGATTAAATATGAGGAGTGAAAATATGAAAGAGCCAGAAATCGCAATTGTTGTCGGTGTGGGTCAAGGCCTAGGGGCATCAATATGCCGGGAGCTCTGGACCGAAGGCTACCATATTGCTGCGGTTGCCCGCAGACCAGAAATACTCAATACACTTGCTGAAGAAGCGAAGAGTGCAGGACAACAGCTAACACCGATCGCCTGTGATTTGTCGGATACAGATTCCATCCTTGATGCCTTCGAAGTAATCAGCGCACTCGATCGCAGTATAACGGCCTATATCCACAACGCTGGGAAATTTGCTATGGAAGAGTTTCTGAATATGCAGGCCGGCACTTATGAAGATATCTGGCGGGTAACCTGCCTCTCAGCAGTCCATTTCTCACAATTGGTTCTTCCCCGCATGGTTGAAAGGAGACAGGGTACACTGCTATTTACCGGAGCGACCGCCGCCGTTCGGGGCGGTGCCAGGTTTGCAGCATTTGCGTCGGCAAAGTTTGCTCTGCGAGGTCTATCCCAATCACTTGCCCGGGAATTCGGTCCACAGGGCATACACGTGGCGCATCTTGTTCTCGATGGAATTATTGATTGTGACTGGACGCGCGAGCGTTTCGGTGTGGATAGAGACAGCGCGCTGTGGTCCGAGGAAGTTGCAAAAAATTATCGTTATCTTATGGCGCAACACCCTTCTGCCTGGACCCAGGAACTGGATTTACGCCCAAGTGTGGAACAATTTTAGTTGGGCGATGAAGCCTGGAGACTTGTCAACTAATCGGAGCATTCCTATGCAGCAATGGCCTTTTAATATGGAGCTGGATAAAGCGGTCGAACTCAGAACCGCTGACATCGACTGGGTGACTTCGCCTTCACCAGGTGTTAAGCGGAAACCACTCGAAAGGGAGAAAGCAGAGAGCGGTCGCACGAGTAGTGTCGTACGATACGCGCCAGGTAGCAGCTTCCCACATCATGTGCATGATTGTGGTGAAGAATTTTTGGTGCTTGATGGCGTTTTCTCTGATGATTATGGTGATTATCCAGCCGGAACTTACGTGCGTAATCCTCCTTTGTCCGAACATGCACCTTTCACAGAGAATGGTTGTACGATCTTTGTCAAATTGTGTCAGTTTCAGCCAGGAGACGATCGGCGTTTTGTTATGGATCCGAATACAGGAGCCTGGATCCAGCACCCCAATCTGGATATGCGTAGTGTTGTACTCCATCAGTATGGAATTGAAAGAGTCGAATTGCATCATCTGTCGAGCGATGTATCACTTGAGTGGTTGGAAGATACCGGTGGATTGGAGATATTTGTGCTGGAAGGCGCACTTTTGAATACGGATGGAACCTTTCCGGCCGGAAGCTGGATTCGTCGACCCGCAGGAACGGGATATCGACTAGTGTCGATTGGACAGAGTGTGTTTTATGTGAAAACGGGTCATCTTATATAACAGATGTGCTTAATCGAGCGCTATCGTATGCATAATTACTAGCTTCTTAAAGGAGGTGGTTCATGGCTTACCTTGAGCACACGAAGAATTTTAATACTTTTATGGAGGTATTGTTGCGCGATCCTGAAAGATATCGCCCAATAGTCGAACTGCGCGACATTATGACTCAGCATTTCGATGAATTGTCCTGGGCCGAATGCGAATTGATTGGCGCAGAAATCAGCGAGCAGAATGGCTCTGAGTTCTGCACTGGAGTTCGACGTGGTATCGCTAATGCACTCGGTGGCGATGAGTCCATCTTAGGCCAGAAAAAATATCAATCACTGATACGGTTTTCCAAAAAACTCAATCATAACCCCGGATCCATCACTGAGGCAGATATACAGCAAATTAGGGATTCCGGGTGGTCGGATCAAACGATTGAGGATATCATCGGATTGGTGGCCATGACGAATGTCTATAATATTCTTGCCAAGGGTATGGGGTTTGCTGGAGTTGCGGAGTCAGTCTTTTTCAAGATGGGTCAAGCAACCGTAGCCAAACGTAGTTACACGGCACTATACCAGTCGTTTCTGGAGGGCGCTAAAGGCGGATCACACGCTAAGACAACCGTATAGAAATCAGGATATTTACTTGAAGGACACATTTCGAGCCGGCATTCAGTAAGAGCACGACTTTACGATCCCCCAATCATAGACAATTCCGGCGCTCTATCCAGAGTCAGATCAATTTGTTGTGATGCCAGAGGTTTTTGCTACAGGCTTCTTGGTGGGGTTGCTCGAATGGGCGTGTATTAAGGCAGTTATGCCTTATTTGGACTGGCCGAGAGGGCAGGCAGTGGGTACACACATTGATATAAGCCATCAGGCCGCGACGCCACCGGGCCTAATAGTTTCAGCATCGATTGAGTTACTGGAAGTTGAGGGAAGAGAGCTTACCTTGCCGTCGAGGCTCACGACGGTATTGATCTGATCTCGAAGGGCGTCCATAGAAGGTTTGTTATAGATAAAGAGAAATTCGATGCCAAGGCTCGCGTAAAAAGTCGTGCCGTATGAATGGTATTCAAGACAAGACGCGGGCGCCGTTCGATATTTCATTGTCATCTGTCGGGACGATTTAGGCATACTGCGTATTCTGACATCCCCCACCCCGAGGGCTATAATTGCCGCCCGAGGCAGGGTTCAGTGCTAATAGCCAGCCGCTAGGCTTTGTCCAATATGGTCCATTGGGTGGAAATCAGTTGCGGCCAGCCATTACGCCACCATCAATATCCCATACCGCACCCGTTACCCAGCTGGACTGATCTGATAACAGGAAGTCAATGGTTGTAGCCACATCCTCGCTCGAACCAATCCGCCCGATAGGATGAAAGGCATTGAATCCCTGGAGCGTTTCATGGATTTTATCGGTTTCAATGAAAGACCCATAGATCGGAGTTTCGACAACAGCTGGCGAAACGGCATTAACACGAATGCCGTATTCCGCAAGTTCCATCGCAAGATGTTGGGTGAGCGCATGTAAACCGGCTTTTGCCATAGAGTAAGCCGATGAAGGCGTGGCCTTTATTGCCTGCTTGGCCCACATGGAACCGATATTGACGATGGCACCGGATCCATGATGCTTCATATTCTCAGCAACTGCCTGGGTGATAAAGAAGAACGCACGGTTCAATTCCATATAGCGATCATAGTCTTCCATGTCATGCTCAAGGAACGTTTTCGGAGAGAAAACACCTGCCGCGTTGACCAGGTACCGGATATGACTTGCATGATCGCGAATCGAGGCGATAAATGCGTTGGTTTCCTGTCTTGAGTATAGGTCCACGGCGTGAACATTAACCTCGCCCAGAGAAGAAAGGTGCGCCTGTGCCTTGCTCAACCGTTCGGCATTGCGCGAAATCAGCGATACGCTGATACCTCGCTTTAACAGGGTTTCTGCCGTGGCTCGCCCCATCCACGTGGAACCGCCAATGATCAGTGCGGAATGAAGTTTGTGATCGTTCATATATTTTTACCTCGCTCAAAAAAAACTATCTAACGCAAGATAGACAAAGTGGTGAAAAAAAGGGGTCAGTCAGTTGTCAGGCTAACCAGCCAGTTTTGTACAGCTTTCAGTCGTTTGCTTTTACCATCCAGTCGATCGAGCAACATCGCCCCCTCAAGACTGGAGACAATCAGTGGGGCCAGGGTTGGGTCAGCATCAGCCTTTTTCAGTTGACTGGTGATCCAGGACTCCATGCGCTGAAAAAATTCTTGTGTGGTGTTCTGTGTGGCATGATCGAGTTCGGCACTTTCTGCAGCCAGTATGCCGCACAAGCACATCTTGTCTTCATGCAGGGCCGCTTCAAAGAGACCAACAAGTTCTTTCAGCCGTTTTTTTGGATGGGGATATGTTACTTCAATCTCATCCAGCCGTTTGAAAAAAAGATCCGTGTAGGATGACGCAATTACCTGTAAGAGTCCGTCCTTGCTGTGGAAATGGTACATGACCGAGGATGATTTGATACCCACCGCATCGCCCAGTTCACGCATGGTTATGGCACGTAGGCCCGCCTTTTGGGCGGTCTCAGTGGCGATTTCGATCATTTTTTCTTTGACTCTAGACATTAATACAACCTTGGATTTCGTAATAGAGACTATCTAACGTTAGTTATAATGTCAAGCGGCTCGGTTGGTTCTTGGCGACGTAAGGCCTTCTACGGCCATCGCTTTGGCCGAGTTATGTAGGCACGTAAAAGTACGCGAAAACGCATTTGTCATCATTTGTTCAAGATTTCAGCACAGCGTATCTTCAGGGATGGAAAAACCTCTGCCTCAAACCACGCTTCCCGTTTCAGCCAGATATTATTGCGAGGTGAAGGATGTGGTAGCGGAATGAGTTTTGGGTAAAAAAGCTTTCCAGTTCCTGAGATTATAAGTTACGTTAGACGCGCGCTCTGCCAGAAATTGTTGCTGGGCATATAGACCGATCAACACCGTCAATTGAAAATCCGTAAGGTGTGGCTGTATATTATCTAACCAGAGCCTAGCGCAATCTTTTCTTGGTGGGAGGTCGCCTGAAACCCCTTTGCCCGGGTAACAAAAACCGATAGGTAAAATGGCAATATTCTCTTCGTCGTACGAATAGCCTTCTGGAAACACCCAGCCAGGACCTGAGGCGGTCGCCACTTGAGTCGTCCCAGGGCGTGCCAGTGTCTACACTTTTCTTGCGGGTGTTTGTGCGACCAGAAGGATTCTTGAATTATTGAATGTCATGATTGATCTGATTCCGCAACAGACCATCGATTGTCTGAAACTTCGATTGTATGAGCCCTGTCCTCAGCTGGCATTATGGGTTTAGTGTTTCTGGTTTGTACCCCGTGGAAAGACACCACTCGTGACGGCTGCCAATTTTTATCCGGACGGAGGTGCCAGCCACACGGTCACATTCTCTTCAACAGGGCCACACATTACGCTTGTCACGAATAGGCAGTCATACACGCAAAAAATTGGCAACAGCGACCCGCAGATCAGCATCCGCTTCAAACCAGCGGGATCGTATTTTTGCTCGGGGCGGATGTATCTGTGTTTACCGGCCAAACGTTGCAGTTAGGGCTGGACATCACGCCAATCTGGAATTTTACGTTGCTACGATTGGCTGAGCGCCTTCCGGTACCCAATCCGGGTCAATGTGTGGATGAACTGCAGAGATGGTTGATGGCCTGTTTAAAAGCCGGCCCGTCCGACGACGAGGGTATCTCGGAGTTAATAGTGGCCGTCCAACAATCAAACGTCCCGCTGAAGACACTGGCAGGAAGCATCGGCATCACACAGCGGACGTTACAACGGCGTTTGAAGCACAAGACTGGGTATTCTCTCCGGGAATTAACATTATTCGGCCGCATGCAGCGGGTACGCAGACTATTGTGCTCCTCCCGTATCAATCTGGCGGAGGTGGCTTTGCAGTGTGGGTATTTCGACCAGGCGCATTTCTCTCATAGTTTCAAAAATTATGCCCTGGAGACACCCGCCGTCTATAGAAAGCGCAAACTGTCGCAAATTTACAAGCCCTTGCGGCATTTTCGTTAGTAGTCTACACCGGTATCTGTTTGACGAAACTTTGAGGGTGTCATGCGCTTGTTACACATTGATTCTAGTCCCAAAAAGGGCTTGTCCAATTCCAGGAGGTTGAGCCGATTTTCTGTTGAGAAGCTGGCGGCAAACAACCCCGATCTCAATGTCGATTACCTGGATTTGATTGAAGCCTCTCCGCCGCACATAGATGGGGATTTCGCCAGCGCCATTAATAAGGCTCCCTCTGAGCGAACAGAGGACATGAACCGACATTAGGAAGAATCGGACCGTTTGTGCCAACAGATTCTAGATTGCGATGCTGTAGTGTTCGGTGTTCCTATGCACAATTGGTGCTATCCGTCTGTTTTCAAAGCCTATATTGACCACATAACGCGTGGTTGTCTTACGTTCTCTGATGATAAAGGCAGGATCATAGGGAACCTGAGTCGGAAAAAAATCCTGTTTATTACCACGCGGGGTGCCGATTTGAGGGCGGGAAGCCCCTACGCAGCGATGGACGCGCTGACACCAGCGTTAAAGGCTGCGTTCGGTTTTCTAGGTGTGCAAGACATGACATTTGTGGATGCAGCCTTTACAGTTTGCTAATCGGGAGGCCCATAAGATGGCATACATAAAGGCGGAAAAAAGCCTGTTGCACTTGGCCGAAAAATGGATGTAGGGGAGCAAGGCGGCTGGGGTAGGCTATTTATAGTTTATAGTTGTTCCCGCATCACGCCGAAGTCTATAAAACAAGGCCTAGAGATAGTATGCTCAAGTTCCATCTTATCATTAAAAACTATGGTTTGTATGTCATTGCGTCGCGACAAAATCGGCGAACTCTGCTTGAAGAAATTCTTGAAGCGCTGCGACTGGAGCAGCAACGCCACTTCTTCGCGGCATCATAATGCTGAGATTGGCTTGGCCTGCATGCCACTCTGGCAATATTTTGACCAACTTGCCTGAGGCCAACTCATCACGGCAGGTGTAGGCGGGTAGAGCGACGATGCCTAGGCCTTCACCGGCGGCTTCTTTTAAGGTGGCCATGTCATCGCTCTTCAATCGAGGCACAATCTTAATATTCTCTTTCGTCCCCGACTTGTGCTCTAGCCTCCAACTGTCCCCATGTGTTTGCCAGCCAAGGGAGAGTGTTTGATGGTTTCTGAGATCTGCGGGTATCGCGATTTCATTGATCGGATAATCAGGAGAAGTAAACAAGTTCCACTTAACGATAGCCAGCGATCTCTGTATCAATGTTGAATCAGGCAGTGGATCTGTATGTCCGCGGATGGACATATCGACACCTGAGGCGATTAGATCGATGTTCTGGTTGGTCACCTGCTGCAAAACTGTGATCTGTGGGTTGTCAGTCATAAAACGAACAATAAGCCCTTTCAATGCGAACTGGGCAACGCCTACCGAGCAGCTTGATGTAACCTGTCCGGATAGTGTGTTCTTCTTCCGTTTTAGCTCAGTTTCAGCAAATTCTACCTGGTCGACCACTGCGCGCGCTTGTTGGTAGAACACTTCGCCGAGTTCGGTGATATTCGACTGGCGAGTTGTTCGTTGGATAAGGATCGTATCCAGGCGCTCCTCTAGCTGCATGATGTGTCTGCTCAGTCGTGACCTCGGAATCCCGAGGGATTCTGAGGCACGGGTGAACCCGCCCTTCTCAACGACATGCACGAAATAGTAGTAGTCGTTTAGGTCGATGGATGTCATGGAAGCCCTCCTTATGTGTTCCATAAATGGAATTATATTTCCGAATTATGCCTATTTACGCGCCTATTGTCCTGTATTTATAGTTGTTCAAACGCGGTCGAACAAGTAGAGGTATATGAAATGAACGCAATCAACACAGTCATTGATTTTTCACAAGGCTCGACTGCGGGTGGTATGACTTTCGTATCTGAGCCAATAAGTGGCGCTGATCTCACCGTTGGAAGTGGTTTCAGGGCGGAGAGCTTTCGTGCTGGTGACGTTGGAGAAGCCATGGATCCACTCGTGATGGTCGACCACTATGTGATGACGGAACCCACATTTGGCGCGCACCCCCATGCAGGGATGTCCGCCGTGTCTCTTCTGTTCGATGATAGTGAAGGTCTTTTTCACAACCGAGATTCATTGGGAAATGACTTCGATTTGCAACCCGGTGATTTGTACTGGCTCAACGCCGGTAGTGGCGCGGTTCATGATGAATCCCCTCGAGCGAATGCGCGTATCCACGGATTACAGGTATTCGTCAATGTTCCGCAGACACTGCGATTCGAATCACCTGCTTCACTCCTCGTACGATCAAAAGATATGCCCGTGATTTACAATGCAGACTCTCGTGTGAAGGTCGTGTTGGGTGAGTCGAATGGCGTTCGCGGCGCAGCCTCCCCTTCTATCCCAATGACCATAATTGATGGCACGATTCAGCCAGGTGGACGCTTCTTACATAGATCAGCCGCGAATCGAGGCATATGGGTTCAAACTGTCAAGGGAAGCCTGGACGTCGTCGTTGGTGAAACGACAAGGCACTTTGCCCTCGGTCAGGCTGTTGCAATAAAAACCGACGGCAGCACAAAAATCGGTATCAGGAATGCATCGCGTGAGCCAGTTCACTTTGCCTTGTTCGACGGCGCGCGTGTCGCTGAAACCTATGTTTAGGATGGACCTTTCGTTATGGGCTCACTAGAACAAATCGCGGACATAAAAGCGGCTTATGAAGCCGGTCAGTTGGGCAGTATCCCAGGCAATCATTGAATAAAACCAACTTAATCTAAAGGAGACAGCTATGAATGAGCATTTTCACAACCCGGAACCGTTGAATTCTGATAACGCTGCACTGGTTCTTGTTGATCATCAGGTAGGGCTTATGACCGGGATTCGCGACTACTCAATCGCTGAACTCAAGTATAACATCGTGGGCCTGGCCAAAGCAGCGCGAGCACTCGACCTCCCTATCGTGACTACGACGCCATCCTCGGAAACGCTTTGGGGCCCCGCTTTTCCGGAATTGCAAGCAGCGCTTCCCGGACAGAGCTTCATAGATCGAACAACGGTAAATGCCTGGGACGATCCGCGTGTGGAGGCGGCGATCCGATCAACCGGCCGCAACAAACTGATCTTTGCTGGCGTTTCCTTAGAAGTCTGCGCGGCGTTTCCTGCAATGCGAGCAGTAAGAGAAGGCTTTGACGCTTACGTGGCAGTAGATGCAAGCGGAACATTCAATACAACGAAACGGGAGACCGGAATGATCAGGTTGATACAAAGCGGCGTCGTTACCGCGGACGCATCTAGCCTGATCGTTGAAATTCTCGGAGATAACGCCTCACCCAAGGCGCAGGAGGTATACGCGGCCCTTGGAATGGACTGGTCAATTCTGGTCGGCCAGGTACGCGAGAGTGCAGCCGCATAGCTTGTTCGGACATGAAGTTCGATTCGTATGACGTATCACCGATCTGAAATAGGTGGGGACTTCAATGCACATTGGCAATGAAGAACCTATCCAACGTTGCCGTCAACCGAGACGATATAAGCTGGCTCTCTTGACGTTCGCCGGTCTGCTCGTTCCCGTCTACTTTGTGCCGCCGGTGTTGTCGGCGGTACTTAGTGGGCCGCGCCTACTCACCGTCATCGCGGCGGTGGCGGTAATTATCGTGTTGATGACGTACGTTATAATGCCTGTATTGGCACATCTCACTGCTGGCTGGCTGTTCGATCCGCGCAGTAAAAAATTGCAGATCCCGGGAGAGTGAGATGACATGGCTATCTTTAATACAGTTCAAATTCCTGACATCAATGTGAGAAAGACTGCACTTCAGTCTGTAAAAGAAAATCACCCTGAATTCTGGCCGTGGCAGCCAGTGCCGCAACAGCGACTACCAGCGTTTCCTAAAGCGTAACAACGTCTTCTGTATCATGAGTCCCGCAGTCATGGTAGCGACAGCGCAGCCTGCGAAGGGTTATTTGGCATGCTCAGGCGTGAGCGAACAAACTGCTGTCGTTACCGTGCCCGATAAGAAGCTAGAGTCGATGTCTTAGATTACATCGTTCGGATCCATTCACGAAAATGCGTAGTAGAGTAGCCCGACAGAATTAGAAGTTTTCAGCCGTTTTAGAACCGTCTGTCGAAACGAGGTAGAACCTGTGCTTGACGTCAAGCTACTCATATACCAGAATTTAACGATGTCAACGACTCTTACGCTCCAGAAGACTCGAATTATTACCATTCCATAGGAATGGTGGGTTTCTGATGCGTTTATAATTTATCAAACCCGCCCAAGAGGCGGGTTTTTCATTTACTGCCTCATGGGATTGGTCTCAGCTCATGGAGGCAGTATGAAAAAAATCGCAGTCTTCGGTAAACCTGGAAGCGGCAAGTCCACGCTAAGTAAAGATCTTGCATCGGCAGCAGGTATGAAATTGCACCAATTGGATTCGATTGTATATAACAAGAATGGCGGTTTGGTAGACCGAAAGACGTTCGATGAGGAGCATGAGAAAATACTCTCCTCCGACAGTTGGATTATTGACGGTTTTGGTCCAATTGAGTCGCTTTATCGGCGGCTGAATGCAGCTGATACGTTGATCTATATAGACTTGCCCTATATTGTCAGTTATTGGTTAGTGACAAAGAGGCTTCTGAAAGGGTTTGTTGTTAGACCCGATGGCTGGCCTGACGGCAGTTCAATTTCAAAAGGCACTTTACAAAGCTATAGGACATTAAAACTTTGTCCGAAGTTCTGGAATGATGATTTCATGAAAAGGTTAAGAGAAATCTCAACCGGAAAATCGTTGTATGTTGTTCGGTCAATTTCGGATTTAAATGACTTTGTAGAAAAACACGTGGAACACAAGGCGTAAAAAGATGCATAAAGAGACACGGGGGGCACATAGATGCTGCTGTTGTATTTAAGGGGTAAGCTCGATTGAAAACACATCCTGTAATCGATCAAATAATAAAAGCGGACAAAGCAATCGTTGCCGAAGACTTCGACACGCTTCTTGGTATTTATAGTGATGATGCGGTATTGGTTGTTGAGCCGGGAAGAAATGCTGTCGGTAAAGAAGAAATTCGAAAAGCATTTGAAGCCATCGCAGTATATTTCAAGAACGGGCTGCATGTAGAGCAAGATGGGCTAGAAGTTCTTGAGTCTGGGGATACTGCTTTAGTATTGGCAAACACCGTAATATCAGCCCCTAATCATCCTGCGACCACCCGAAAAGCGACATACGTATTTGTCAGGTCCAGTAACGGTAATTGGCTTTGTTCGATTGACAATTCCTATGGCCATGAAATTATTGGTTTAAACAAAAATGCCTAGAGTAATATACATTTCAATACTCCGAACTTTTGTCGGTCTGCCTGGATAAGCGGTGGTGCCACTGGCCGGGGCAGGTCGGGAACTTGACTATGCGCCAGAGGCTCTCGGTGAAACCTTGACTCCGGATTGCGGAAGCTGCCGATGGGCAGTGTAGTCATCAGGCATTAGTTTGTTCCTCATCCGTCACTTATTCAGTTGCCGTACGACGCCCTGATTGCCATCAACTTCCAGTAACTGACCGTCGTCAATGTGTTGCATGATGCCTGGCAAATTGACCACGGCCGGGATTCCAAATTCTCTGGCAACGATAGCCCCGTGGGAGAGGTAACCACCTGTCTCCATGACGAGCCCACCCGCTTTCAAGAAGAGTGGCGTCCAGGCGGGATCCGTGGAAGGGACGACGAGGATTTCCCCAGGCCGCAGCTTCTCGCCCTGGTGCGGTGTCGTTAACAGTCGCGCCACGCCGGTAATGTGTCCAGCGCCGACCGGGATACCGACGTAACGATTGCTCGACGTGCTGTGAGAGTGTGGCTCAATTTCCTGTTCGTGCAGGCTGCTGTCGGCCTGTTTAAGAATGACATCCGGTGCGTCCATGCTCAGCCAGTTTTCGAATTGTCGACACCGTTCTTCGATTCGCACTGACAGGTATGTGCCGGATAACGCACCGTCCAGCACGGCATATATCTCAGGGCGCAGTAGGTAGAAAATATCGTCCGCACGGGATAGCCATCCGGTTTCCACCCAGCGCTTGCCCAAGGCCAGCAGTAAACGCCGCGAGACCTCCAGAATGGCGATATTGGCGCTACGCGCGGCTTCCCGTTCGTTACTGCCCGCTTTCGCGTCACGAATCAGTGCACCCAGAACCGGGCGCCGCCACCAGGGCAGCGTCTGTTTTACCCGTTTGCGAGCCTTATTCGCGGCTTCGTTTCGTTTTGCTATCTGGCTTTCCAGATCCGTTTCGGCCAGTTCCTGTAAACTGTCAAGGAGGTAATCTGGCTGTTCGCGCCAGCGTGGGTTGCGGGTATAGGTTTCGTAGATACCACGGTGGCCGTAGCGTTCGAGGAACTCGGCAAACGCGGTACGAAAAGCATTATCTTCCGGCAGGTCATACCAGTGGCCCTAATCGCCTACTCTCCGGTTTTGCAACCACTCTCGAATAAGCGGGTCGGCTGCGGCCTGACGGGCCAGCGTAATCAGCTCATAACTCTGTTGTGCGGTTACGCTGAGTGGCTCACCCGCCATCAGTGCGGCAGCCAGGGCGTGGCCTTCGCCGGGCAAATAGGTGTTGATCATGTCCACCAGAAAGTTGAGCCCGCCGCTGGCTGACCCTTGTAGAAAATGAATATCGTACACGCCGCGACTGTAACGGGAATTGAGCCGCAAGGCCTCGGCATAATCGCTATCGCTCAGTGGTAGCGGTTGATGCCTCCAGCGTGCGGTCTGGGCCATCACTTCATCCACCTGCTGTCGTCCGGCTCGGCGTCGTGCTGGGGACTTGAAAAGGTATCGTAGCAGGTTCAGCTTGCGCCCCAGTTGTTGTCGCCACGTAGGCGGTGGAATGTGAATTTCGGGCTGATGTCCGCCAATAAGCCGGTTCATGTCGGCCGGGAGAATACCGATTGTCGCGTAACCCTCCCATTGCAGCAGTGATAGGTTGAGGTAGAGCCGGCCGAGAAACAGCCCAGCCCGCTGTGCGCCCGGATGGAGCTTTAGCCCGGCCAGTGCAACGCCCTGTTGCAGAATAGTGTTGACCATGCGGCGCGAGGCACTCCAGTCGATAGGGGAGAGTGGATCGGGTACGACGTCACGGGTGTTGCCGCGGGACCAGATATCGGGTTGTGACTGCAGTGCCGGATACGTACAGCGCTGCATGGCTGTAACGGGGCGTGCCTGTAGCAACCAGAACCGCTCACCGTCGTATGCCAACTCAAGATCGAATACGGGAAGGGCGTAATCGAGGGCGAGAGCGGCCAGGCGGAGTTGCTCGCCGAGTTGCAGCGCTTCGGTCTGTGTCAGCACCGGCGTGCGACCGCCCGACCTGTTCTGCGCTTGCGTGCCTCCGCCAGGTTTGGGGTCGACACGCAACATTTTTTCGCCTGGGGCTATACGAAGTATGCTCAGACTGTCATCAAGCAAATCTTCGGCGAGTACAATCTCATCTCCGGAAGTCTTGCCGTTGACCAGACTCTCGCCGAGGCCGTCAATGGCATGAATAATCAAACGGTCGTCACGTCCGCTGAGCGGATCGCAGGTAAAAGCAATACCGCTGGCCTTGGCGGAGACCAGCGGCATGATCAGGACCGCCATGGCGGCTGCTTCGTGAGCCAGACCAATACGTTCCCGGTAGGCCACCGCAGCCGGTGTCCAGAGCGAGAGCCAGACAGATCGGATCGCCTGCTCCGCGGCCGCCGCGCCCTGCACATTCAGGCAGGATGTATGGATACCGGCAAAGGACGCGCGGCTGGAATCTTCCTGGGGGGCCGAGGAACGTATGGCCAACGGGCCGGCAGGCAGGGCCGACAGGTCAACGCCGGTTGGTATGTTGAGGAGCTGTGCCCGTATCGCTTCCAGCTTATCCGGTTGTTGCGCTGCGGCTATCAAAGCCGCACCCTGGCCGGTATCTTCAATCCACTGTCGATAGGCACGGGTCGTGATCGCCATCCCCTCGGGTACGGCAAAACCGAAACCTGCCAGCCGGGCCAGATTCCGGGCTTTGCCGCCCACCAGATCCGGCTCCGCTTGCCTGATGGCTTCCCAGTCTTTCAGGATCATGCCTGCATACCACGCAGGTACAGATCGAGTATGCGGTCGAACTCGCGATGGAGATCAGGTTCGGCGCCATTGAGCCACCGCATTAGGGCGGCAAGGAAAAGAAACTCCAGGTAATGGGCGGCAGCGGTCGTATCGATATCGTTTCGGAACTCACCCGTTCGCTGCCCTTCATCGATAAAGCGGATGAATACCGACTCAATACCGCTGCGCGTAGGAGCATCGAGTGGGTAGGGCGCGCCCATTTCGCCGAAGTGTAGCCGCAGGTAATGGGCAAGGTAATCGCGTCGCTGCATTGACCAGTCGGCATTATTGTTTAGAAATGCGCGTAGCTGGGCGGTAGCGCTGGGCAGGGCGGCCAGCTCATCGAGCAGAGCGGGCAGTTCATCAGCCAGTTCGCGATGAAAGCGGTGTCGGAGCAAGGCTTCCTTGACCGGGAAGTACTTGTAGAGGGTCCCCTTGGCCACGTCTGCCTCATCCGCGATCGCCTCCACCGTTACGGCCTCGTAACCTTGCGCCTCGAACAGGTGCCAGGCTATATTGGCCAAGTGGTCCAGGGTTTGCTGCCGCTTGCGCTCCCGGCGCCCTGAAGGTGTGTTCAATGTCTGATGTCCTCTTTGGTTCGTCATGACAATTTCGAAGGCCACCCGTCTGGCGGATATCCCTTAAATGGGGAAGGAAAGGTTCGTCACCACTAACGCCAACAGTTTCGTGCAGGTATGGCCAAATACATGAACATAGTCTATTATTATACGCCGTATTGTTTTAGGCAAGCGAGTTCGCCAGAAATGGCCGTATGGTTTCGTTTCCTATCGGCGTGCCGTTATGGTCGTTTATTGTTTGTGTGCGGGGGAATCATACAACATGTATAAGCGGGTAGGGAGTAATGCAGCAGTTGACCTGACAAATGCGCGGCCAGGATTCTGTTGTTTGTCAGGCGCGACCGTCTATGGAAAGCGCATGCGAAACCCAAAGAGCGTAACCGTCGTGCCCTTCGCCTGTTTTCTCGCCGCGTTTGCGCAGCCCGCATGGGCGGCCGGCGTCGATGCCATATGGCTCGTTCCCGCATCCTGGATTGTCGCCTTTGTAATGTTCGTCGTGTCATTGGTTATGTCGCGCAACCGGTCCCGGCTTTTGTTGTTACATGTGGCGAACGTTATAGGTTATGCGATGGTTGCCTATTTGGAGTATTTTTCACCGGAAGGATTTTTCTTGATTGTCTTCTATCCGGTTGCATCGACCCTGTTACTTGTGGTGTTTGTTCTGGTGCAGCGGAACGCCGCGCAGTATTCAGGTAAACCCGGCGGTGATTCATCATGAAGGGCGGCTATCCCTGAATAATGAATACCTGCGCTATTATGCGGTGTGGCCGCCGGACCAGTTTTAGATATGCAGCTTGGCGTTTTTTCGTTTTCTGATTTGCGTTCCGTTCATGCTGGCCGGTGTCTACCTGTTAGTCAGCGTCCTGGATGATGTTGGCCAGAGTCTGCAAGCGCGCAACTGGCCGACCGTGACCGGCAAGCTCACCAGCGAACCCTCGAGCCGATTCAGGCTGATTACACCGCTCGATGTCAGTACGGGCGACGTCTCCGTTGTCGTGAAAGTCAACCCCGACCAGACGTCGGAAACTGTCCTGGTGCTGTTTTTCGTCGGTATTGGTATGGTCGTGATTGGGGTGGTGCTGTGGCGCCGCATCTAGCGGCGCAGAACTTTATAATTCAGTGTCGGGAGAGTTTTGCACAATGGCGTGCTGTTTGGTTCACGCAGCGGGCATTCATTTCGTGCGGCCTTCGTGCGCCTGTTCCCACACCTGTATCGCCCGCTTGCGGGTATCACCCCAGCGGTAGCTACCCAATGCGCCACTGCGCTGGATCACCCGGTGGCAGGGGATCAGGAAGGCCACGGGGTTAACCCCAATGGCATTACCCACGGCTCGGGCTGAGCGCTGGTGGCCCATCGCGGCGGCAAGTCTGCCGTAGCTGGTCAAGGTGCCCATGGGGATGCGCAACAGTGCTTTCCAAACGGCGATCTGGAAATTGGTGCCACTGACATGCAAGGACAAAGGGCGATCAGCGCTTACCGCTCCGCCGAATAGTTGTTCCGGGATGGGGGCTATGGCCGCATCGTTTCGATCTAGCGTTGCCTGCGGCCAGGTTGCCTGCAACTCGGCCAGGATTGCTCCGGGGTCGCCGTCATCGAGAAAGGCTGCCCGGCAGATGCCACGTGGCGTCGTGGCCAGTAGCATGTCTCCGAAGGGGGTGTCGCGCACGCCATAACGGATATCCAGGCCAGTCCCCTGGTTGCGGTACTGACCTGGTGTCACGGCCTCCAGCTGCACAAAGTGGTCATGCAACCGGGAGCCGCTGCTGAGTCCGAGCCGGTGTGAGACCTCCAGTAGCGGTATGTCCTCTGCCAGCAGGCGTTTGCTCTGCTCCAGGGTCAGCGACTGTAGGAAGCGCTTCGGCGTAGTCCCCGCCCAGCGTGAGAACAGGCGCTGGAAATGGAAGGGACTAAGGTGCACATGGGCGGCGATTTCTTTCAGAGTTGGTTGCTCGGCTACCCGTTCGGTGATGAAAATAATCGCCTTGGCGATGCGGTCATAGTCGGACATTTGGCAGTCCGGGTCACATGCGGTTGATGGATACGCCGCCGTCCACCAGCATTGCAGAGCCGGTAGTGAAGCTCGACGCATCGGAAGCCAGGTACAAGGCCGACTGCGCGATCTCGACCGGTTGCGCGCGGCGTTTCAATGCGTGCAGGCCTTCCACGAAACGGATGGCCTCCGGGGTGTTGGCGAAGACTTCGCCCATGGGGGTATCGGTGCCGCCCGGCAGCAGGGCATTCACGCGAATGCGGCGGCTCCCGTATTCAGCGGCCAGCGATTGTACCAGACCGATCAGCCCGGCCTTACTCGCTGCATAGGCCGCCATCCCCGGAAAGCCCACGGTGTAGCCGACGAAGGAAGCCGTGAAGATCAGGGAGCCCGAACCTTGCTTCACCATGACAGGTAACTGGTGCCGTGCGCACAGGAAGGCGCCGGTGAGGTTGGTCTGTAGTACATGCTCCCAGTTCTCAGTCGAGAGTTCCGTCACCGCGCCGGGTGTACCCAGCGTGCCGGCATTGTTGAAGGCAATATCCAGACGGCCATAGTGGTCCAGCGCCGCCTCTGTCAGCGCCATCACATGCTCATCGTTGCCGATATCGCCCGCGATAGCGATCGCCTCGCCATCGGCATCACGTATCTCCTGAACCAGGGAAGCCAAAGCTTTCACGCGTCGGGAGGTGACGACTACGGCGGCACCCTCAGCGGCGAAAAGACGTGCCGCTGCACGGCCGATACCGCTGCTCGCGCCTGTGATAATGGCGACTTTGTCGGTCAATGTATTCATGAGTGGGTTCCTCGTTGTCATTATATTCCATAGCCAAAGGGCCATGCACGAGGTTAGTGTATGTCGATATGGATGAGGTGGCGATCCGAATCTTGCGGTGTTGATACGTTCAATGGCGACCTGTCAGAGGACGCCTCGACCGTTCTGTCCTGGCGTAATCGTCCAAGTATGGGACTGAGCCCAACGGCTTACCAGACAGCTCAATGAATAAATGGCCCTGTCATACTCTGACTCCGAAAAATCCGGCAAGGAGCTAGCCTCTAACCTCAGTCTGCTTGCATACGCCGGAGATCGTCAGCTGTAAGCGCGTTGCCGCCGATACCCCAGTCGCCACTTTTGACTTCTTCAATGACGACCCAGGTGACCGGGTGCATGGCCTCTCCCTCGATGTCAACCAGCGTGTCGGTGATTTTTGTAATGAGTTCCTTTTTCTGAGCGGTTGAAAATACTTCGTCCATTAACTTTACGGTGACTAGCGGCATGGATTAATCCTCTTGAATAGAAATGTCAGTGCAGGACTATCATAGACAAGAGCACTTAATTCTACTAGTTATCTGGTGGGAATAGGAGTTATTCTCCTCACCTTCCACAGGCTATGATGTCGCTTGTGCAAGCTGGGGCGTGGTGTCGCAACGGCATATCATCGTCGTTCCGGTATTGAGCTTGTGTCTTGTCTGGTGATTCCGGAGAAAGGCGACGGTGCAGGGGATTAGTTACTCGATCGATGACACTAATGGATAGTGCTTGGCGTAATGCGAACGCAAATGCTCGATCAGCTTACGTACTTTTTGCGGGACGAATCGCCGCTCCGGGTAGACGGCATGGACCTCGTATGGCGTTGGTTTATAGTCGGCAAGAATGATTTTCATTCGACCTTGTTCAATATGGTCGCGCGCCGACCACAGCATGACCACAGAGATTCCCAGGCCCGCCAGCGTAGCCTCTCCAATCGCTTCGGGGTTAGTGGCGCTGAATCGTCCATTGACACGCACTTTCTCGATACCTGCAGGCGTTCTGAATTACCATTCGCGAGGCGCGTTCTGCAGCGAGTAGAGCAGGCAATCATGATCGGCCAGATCCGTGATCGTATCAGGTTCGCCACGAGCATCGAGATAGTCCGGGCTCGCGACAATGACGCGTTCGCTCTCACCGATTTTCTGCGCAATCATACTGGAGTCCGCGAGTGGGCCAACGCGAACTGCCATATCCACGCCTTCTTTAACCAGATCGACGTATCGATCTTCCAGAATCATGTCGACGCTCAAATCTGGATACTCGGAGAGAAAGTCCCAAAGGAAAGGGAGAATAAACAGCCGTCCGAACGTGGCGGTAGCGCTGATTCTAAGTGTCCCCGTCGGGAATGTCTGCCCTCGCCGTACACTGAGTTCAGCTTCGGCGATATCGTCAAGGATACGCGTGCAGTAATCGTAGTAGTCGTTACCCGATTCGGTAAGTTTCAGTAGCCGAGTGCTACGGCTGAACAGTTTGGTTTCCAGGTGTGCTTCCAGGGCGGCGACGAGCTTGCTGACTGTGGGTTGGGACATATGGCTTTCTCGAGCCACTGCTGAAAAGCTGCCAGCCTCGGCGACGCGTCGGAATACTTTCATCGAAGTCAACAGATCCATACGCTGCCTTTCATTTTATTCCCCATCAGAATAACTGATATTCACGGTGTGATGATGGTCCCAATATCCGCTTAGCTTATCATGATCTTTCATTCTGCTAAAAGCAGCCAAATATCATTGAGAGATGGAGAGGTACCAGTATGAACGATATTACACAACTTGATAATCAGAAAAGGCAGCAAGACCCCGCAACGTTGAGCAGTGATCCTGATGCCTGGTTCGCGCAGAAATTTGATGAATGTATGCAGAACCACAGCGCGAACCAAACCACATCCATGGCAATTGTTGTGACAAAAGGGACGCTCGACTGGGCCTACCCGCCGTTTATTCTTGCCTCAGCGGCCTCCGCGATGGGTTGGGAAGTTCATTTGTTTTTTACTTTCTATGGTCTAAGTCTCTTAAAAAAAGATCTGGAGCTCCAGGTTACGCCTGTAGGCAATCCGGCTATGCCGATGAAGATGCCCGTCGGACCGAAATGGTTACGTAGCATTGACTGGAATATTCCCAATACGGTGATGGGGAACGTTCCCGGCTTCGATAAAATGGCGACGTCGATGATGAAGAAGACGATAAAGAATAACGGGGTTGCATCAATTGAAGAGCTTCGATCGCTGTGTCTCGAGGCCGAAGTCAAGATGATTGCCTGCCAGATGACGGTGGATCTATTTGGCTGGAACGTAAATGACTTCATCCCCGAGGTGGCCGACTGGGTGGGTGCAGCGTCATTCTTGCCGACGGCCCAGACTGCGTACGTTACTTTGTTTATATAAGTCACAGCAGTGCTTATAGATGTCGAGGCACATTTGGCTATTGCATTAAACCTATTCAATTCTGTGTACTTATCATTAGGCGGTAGCTCAATTAGGCTTTCTGTTCAGAGTTGCCAGCTCGCAACCAAATCTGGACAGAAAGGGAGAGAATTAATGAAGACAATGTCAATGATTATCCGGGACGACTCCTATGACAAGATCATGGTGCCGTTTGCTTTTGCGCATTTGCATGCATCTGAAGGAGTTCAGGTGGATATGTTATTCCTGAGCTGGACGGTCAACGCACTCAAACAGGGTGGCGCAGAGGCGTTTAATATTAAGACAGCGCACTCGGACAAGGAGGATTATATACGCCAGCAAGTCGATCGCATCGGTATGTCCAGTGATATTTATAGCATGCTTAAGGGTCTCAAGGGAACAGATTGTGTCAACTTTTACCCGTGCAGTCTGGCTGCGACCGTTTTTGATATTACGGAAGAGAACCTGATTCCAGAGGCCTCGGGAGGGATCGTCGGGGCCTCCTGATTCTTGAATGAAAAGGCCGCTAAGGCGGATCACACACAGTATTGGTGATCTGGCATGGGTAACGACATTAAGATTGCGGAATGTCTGGACACGTCATGGTTATGTTGCCAGATGCCTATGATTCGCCTCAACGAAGTGATTAAGGTGGCGTGGGCCGGGGAGGGGATCGAGATGCTGGCCACCGACCCAGCCACGCGTAATGACATTCCATCGTGGTGTGTGCGTACCGGGCATTCGTTACTGTCTTCGGCATTCGACAGTGATTCTGACCAATATCGTTATTTGATACGTAAAAGAATCGGTGGCTGATACCGGATGCATACGCCAGTGTACCAATTACAGAGTTAGGTATGAACGAATCTATAGACGTCTCTAACCGGGTGGACCAGAACGAACTTCGCATCATGCAGGCGTGTGTCATGCTTAAGACGGGTGTCAAAGGGTTTTTCCGGCATGGGCCAGTTTCCGGGTCGTTCCCCGGTGCTCGACCGCCCCGAAAACCATCGATACGACGAACCGAAGTATGAGGGTATATTTATGGTCGCGAGACTGTTGATCGTTATGTGTGTGGTGGCCTTGTTCACCGTGGTAACGATCTGGCTAAAACGTAGACAGTTGAACCGGGCGCGCATCGCCTCGTCCGAACTGGTTTCTACGGAGGCAAGAGATCGGATGCCGACACTGGTGTACTTCTGGTCAGAGGGGTGCGGACAATGCCGTAGCACGCAGGCGCCGATCGTAGAGAGGCTTGGCGAGACGCTCGGTGCGAAGAAGCTACGAGTAGAGGAAATCGATGTCGGTAAAGAGCCGCAGCGTGCAGCGGCCTGGGGAGTGAGGACTGTACCGACAATCTATATTCTCGATAAGCAGGGCGGGGTGAAATATGTACAAAACGGGATCGCGACGGATCGGGTAATTCGAGATCAGTTGCATGGCCTGGTTGACTAAGAGGTGAAAGCTGGCCTTTAAGGGGCAATTAGGATTATATTACCGATTGTGCGTTCGTGGCTATTGATGATGCTATTCGGGTCGATTGCGGTGAGCGGTGCGCCGACGGATGAACAGGATGAGTGGTGCGCGGCGCAGGGACTGAAGAATGTTATAGATGAATTAGAGCTTGAAGGATAAATCAATCATTAATGATTGAACCTGCGGTTAGCATGCCCAGAGAAAATTGTCGCTCTATGCTGAATATACTCGAAGAGCTGTATAGAAATCCTCCGCTCGGATAGTGAGACCACTTGCGCCCGTGCCCCAACGACAGAGATTGGAACGAAGGCGACAGCTGTAGCAATCTGCTGGCTGTTAGCGCCAGATCGCGTTATCTATCGTCTAGGCGAACGTCTTTCGATACGGTGACGCTCAGCTTCAATGACTTCAGCTATGTATGTCGTGAAGGCCTGAACGCGCGCTGTACGCCGAAGATCCGGGTGGGTAAGCAGCCACAATTCGGATGACAATGCCGATGGCGGGTCGATTAGGCATCGCAACTCGCGGCTCGATTCGGCAAGGAACAAAGGTAACGGAGCGACACCGAGTCCATGAACGGTGGCTTCAGCTAAAGCCGACAGGTTATCGCTGCGGTAAATAACAGTGGCTTTGGGGTGCTTTCGGGTTAACCATTGATTGGCGGAATACCAGTCCTGATCATCGCGTGGCATGAGCCAGTGGTAGGTGTCGAGGGATTCGTCGTTATGCGCGTCAAGATAGGTCTTCGATCCGTAGATACTGACATCCAGGCGGCATAGCTTACGCCCTATTACCCATTCAGGAGGTTTTAGAGTCGAGCGAATGGCGACGTCGGCTTCACGCATCGACAAATCCAGAAACCGGTTGTCGAGGGAGAGCTCGAAACGAATATTCGGGTAGGTTTGGCAAAAATGCACAAAGTGGGGCGTCAGGATCTTTAAAGTCAATGCATCAGGTGCAGTAACCTGTAACAGTCCGCTCAGTCGCATGTCCGCACCTGCAAGTTGCCGCGAGAGGGTGAAGACTTCAGATTCAATACGCTCCGATGCGGCCAGTACCGATTCGCCGGCCTCCGTCATCGCATAGCCCGTGGGCAGGCGTTCAAACAGGCGAAGGCTGAGCTTTTCCTCAACGGAATTGATGCGCCGAAACACGGTGGAATGGTTGATGCCAAGTTCACGCGCGGCCGCCGACAGACTGCCCTGACGACAGACTGCGAGCACGACCCTCAGGTCATTCCATTCCATATCGTGTGCGTTCATGCAATGTCAGTTTTCAATAATGCCTAATATGCTTGCATAGAAAAACATCCTATCATAGCAAATCGATGACTGAAAGCAGGCTCGCTCGAATTCTAATTGATATTTGTGAGTCCCGACTATTAACACGAAACGGAGATAACGATGGCCTTTCTGAGCTATACCCAGGAATTTAACGATAATCTGTTGATGCTGTTGCTGCGAGACCATCAACGATACCTGCCCATTGTCGAGTTCTTCGACAAGGTGACTCAGCAGCTGTCCGAACTCAGTTGGGCGGAGGCGGAACTGATTGCCACTCAGGTCAGTCAGGTAAATCACTCAGCATTTTGCAACGGTATTCGATCCGGGATGGTAGAAGCGCTGAATGCCAATGAAGAGAGTCTTAAGACTGAAAAACTGGCACCAATCGTCAGCTTTGCCCTCAAGGTGAATCAGGACGCCAGCGGAATCAACGAGCAAGACATCCAGGCCGTGACCAATGCCGGCTGGAGTGAGCAAACCGTTGAAGATGTCGTTGCGCTGGTTGCTGCGCAAAAACTCTATAACACTCTCGCGACCGGGCTTGGATTCAAGGCGTTGCCTGCCGCGGCTTTTTCCGAAATCGGCCGGGATACGGTCGACAAGGGCGGGTATGCTGCCTCCTTTCGCGCTTTTATCGAAGCGACACAACAACCGACCACGGGATGATGTAGATGAATCGTAACGTGGTATTTCTGGCAATGAGCCAGGCATTAATGATGAGCGGCATGTCGATGATGTTGACCACGGCGGCTTTAACAGGACAGAGCCTCATCGAACAACGCTGGTTGTCGACGCTGCCTGTCGCGGCACTTTTTATAGCCATGATGTTGACCAGTCTGCCCGCCGCCTGGCTCATGGGGCGGATAGGGCGGAAGCGAGCTTTCGGTCTTGGGGCGCTGTTCGCTATCGCAGGTGCAGGCGTAGCTGCCATCGCCATACTTGAACAGGAATTCTGGTGGTTTGTCGCGGGCAGCGCACTCATTGGTATTTACAACGGATTCGGCAATCATTACCGCTTCGCCGCCATTGAGGTGGTGAAGAAAGATCAGAAAAACCGGGCTGTGTCGCTAGTGATTGCGGGCGGTGTGATATCCGCCCTGGTAGGCCCCAACCTGGCCGGATGGACACACAATATGATTCCAGCCTTCCCCTTTGCCGGGAGCTATGCGGCTCTGACCGGGTTGTACTGCCTGTCTATTCTGGCGCTGGTCTTCATCCGCTTCCCGTCGCAGGAGAGGAATAACGTGTCTGCTTCTCGTATTGGCGACATTCCGAGACGACCATTTCTTAGGCAGCCTGCGGTCATTACTGCGATGATATGCGGTATGTTCGGCTATGGTGTGATGAACTTGTTAATGACTGCAACACCTCTGGCAATGAGTCACCATAACCATGCCTTCGCGGACACGGTGTTTGTTATCCAGTGGCATGCGTTGGGGATGTTCGCGCCGGCCTTTTTTACCGGCTACTTGATAGATCGATTGGGTATCTGGAACATACTAACGACAGGAGCCTTGCTTGGGGTAGGTTGTGTTGTGATCAATCTGGCCGGGAATACGCTATGGCACTACTGGGCTGCGTTGCTGCTAGTGGGCGTTAGCTGGAATTTTCTGTTTATCGGCGCTACGATTTTACTAACAGATCATGGACACCCTCAGGAGCGTGAGGAGCGTGCCCGATTACAGGCGATCAATGATTTTGCTGTTTTTAGTACCGTGACTTTGGCGGCCCTGAGTTCAGGTGCGTTGCAGGCGTCATACGGTTGGCGGGTTGTAAATATGGGGGTGCTGCCATTCTTGTTGGTTATATTGGTGTTCTTGCTCTGGTTCAAGTTGCACGCTCATGGTGGTGAGTATCACCAAATACCAGAATCCGCTCGCATTGATTTGTAGCGTGTTTACCGGTAGTATAACAGAACCTTCGTTCTGTAACTGTCGTGCTAATACGAGCCAAGCGTGCATTCGGATAGAAATAGAATGAAAAATACTATCGATAACCTGATAAACATTTATGGTGAAGGCAGTAACTACCCGTCCAGATCTCAGTGGTCGAAACTGCTTGAAGGTGATATGGAACGGCCTTTAACCGTTGTCAACTTTTTCAAATTGCGCAGCCAGGCAGACACGACCATCATCGCAGATGAACTGACCGGTCAGCAAGCCTTCGAGAAATATGCCGAGACCAGTGTGCCAAAAGTGGCTGAAGTGGGTGGCCATTTCGTGTTGCGAGGGATGGTCGAGGGCCAGTTTGTTGGTAACGCATCCGATGACTGGCCTATCATCGCGATTGGGCATTATCCCAAACGAAAAGACTTTCTGGCGTTAATCAACGATAGTGACTATCAGAAAGCCTTTAAATATCGTCAGGCTGCGATAGAAAAACAGGAAGTTTATTTTGTAGATGCGATGTAATCAGGCAGCGATTTGAGAGAAAGTCGGTACTGTCATGCATCATGATTAAATGGTTGTACCTCGATGAGGAACTGTGAGTGAGTACGAAATACCTTTGTAGCATACCTATCTTAATCGTTCGAGATCCAGCGAAGGCCAGAGATTTCTACGTGAAAAAGCTCGGATTTGAAGTTGTATTCGAAAGGGGCGAACCCTTGACTTACCTGGGTATCAAGCGGGATAGTGTCGAGATTCACTTGAACTCAGAACAGAATGCACCTCACGAAGCCGGAAAAAGTACCATCAGCATATTTACGGATGAGGTTGATCATCTGTATGAAAACTGTATACGAAAGGGTGTTGAGGTGACTGTAGAACCCGGGAATCGGGATTACGGGCTACGAGATTTTGGTATAAAGGACGTTGATGGCAATGTAATCAACTTCGGCTCCGAAGTATCGGAGAATGGTGCAGGAAGTAAAACATGACACACAGCGGTCCGATGCAGATGGATGGAAGACTTTAGATGTGCATTAATGACCAGATAATACCAGGATATAATCGTGAATATTTTATTGAGATGCCTGAGCATTGACGAGACAAAAAAGTTTTACCAAAAAATCCCGGGTTTCCAGGTAGAGGTCACGGAAAATCATACCTGTACCGCTAGTCGAGATGGTGATGCGATTATTTTTACAGAAGCAGATCTGTGGGGTAGTGACCCTCGCTGTACCGGAACACTTTATTTCTTCATAGACGATATCGAACCCTTCTTTGCAGAGATCAATGCGCGCATGAAATGCCAATGGCCGCTACAGGAAATGGCTTATGGGCTAAGGGAGTTCGCTGTTACGGATAACAATGGTTATACCCTAGCCTTCTCTGAACGCAGTTAAGATTTGACAGGACGTGGTAAAGGGAAAGTAGCAACGCATTCGGTTTTCTAAGCGCTAATCAAACTGGTGATATTGATTAACGATTCGACTATGGATTGTTAGCCGGGTAAAGGTAGACTCTCCTCCTGAATTATTTATTTGAGGCTGTCTATGGAAACATCGTCAGGTCAACAAGATGTACGCGCACGCCTGGTGACTGCAGCGCTGGATTGTTTTCTGGCCGATGAATACCACAAAGTCACCACCCGGGCGATTGCCGAGAAAGCGGAAGCCAATATAGCCATGATTCGCTACTATTTCGGCAGCAAGGAAGGGCTCTACGAAGAAATGATACGGGAAACCCTTGCTCCGCTACTGGATGCATTGGAAGGGCAGTCGTTAACATCAGTGTCGGATATTGAAGGCTTCCTGTCACTTTATTACCGGACCATGTCGTCACGCCCGGAGTTTCCAAAACTGATTTTGAAAGTGCTTGCGCTGAATCAGGGGCCTGGCAGGCGGTTTATTTTGCAACTTCTGGAGCGGGGCCGAGCCGATGCGGCCAGGAAGGTCGAAGTCCTTCAAGCCGAGAACGCCAATACGAAGCCCTGGACGCTGATGTGCTGAGGCTCGCATTCGTCAGCCTGGCGATGACGCCAATGTTGCTCAAGGATATTTTTGAGGAACAAGCGGGACGTTCTATGGATGAGACATTTTTCGAAAGCGTTGCGCGATTTAACGGGCAGCTGCTTGTAGCGGGACTGGCAGCCTATATGAAGCTCGGTGAAAATCATGACACTTCAGCGTAACCGCAGTGCGGTAAGACGGTTTTCGCGATTACTGAAGTTTTCTTCTCTGCTGCAGCGAATTCCCGACCGTGTTGTGCCGGCGCCGTTTCGTCTGATGCAAATCGGCTCCGCGTTCTGGCAATCACGGGCCCTGTATGTAGCGGCGAGGCTGGATGTTGCTACCCTGTTGGGCGATGAGAAACAAGAAATCGATAAAATAGCCGCCCAACTGGGGGTAGATGAAATGGCGCTCTACCGCTTGATGCGAATGCTGGCATCGACAGGGATCTTTACAGAGCATCCTTCCGGGACTTTCTTTAACAACCGGCTATCATCACCGCTGCGAACGGATGTCGCCAATAGTATACAGCCGATGATCCTGATGCATAATTCCATGGAAATGAGCAAGCCGTGGTTTGACGCACTGGAGTCCGGTGTGCGCTCAGGAAAGACTCCGTTTTTGCGGACACACGGCTGCGAGTTGTTCGATTATATGGATCGGCATCCCGAGTTTGATGGTCTGTTTTCTCATGCCATGGATAGTATGGATGCATTGCTCGGTGACAGTTTTTCAACGGACTTTGACTGGGGGCAGTTTCGGCGCATCATTGATGTGGGTGGCTCAAAGGGCGCAAAATCGATCGCTATTCTCAAGCGCTATCCTGAACTTGAGGCCATCGTGGTCGATCGAGAGCAGGTTATATCGGCAGCGCAACAGCATTGGAGCGGGGAGGGGGCGGAAGTCCTTTCCCGAATCCAGTTCAAACCGGGGAATGTATTTGACTCGCTGCCCGGTGCACAAGACGACAAGGATATCTACCTTCTGAGCGCTGTTCTGCACAGCTTCAGTGATGATTTGGCTTGTCGTGCTCTCAAGAACCTGGCCAATACCTGTGTAGAAACGGGTGCACGTATCGCGCTGTTGGAGCTTATCATGCCGGCAGATAGGCCGGACCGTGCCATGACCTCTGTGGATATGCAGATGTTTGTCGGTACGTCTGGACGCGAAAGAACAGCACGCGAGTGGCAAAAACTGTATGAAATGAGTGGTTTGTGTCTGGACGAAACCGTGCATTTGAGGTCATTGGGGAGTATCCAGGTATTAATGGCAAGAAACTCGCATCTATCATAGTCCACTTCTGCTCATTCACCTGCTCATACCACAGAAATCGAAATTTTACGTGTGCCTTTGACATGAGATGCAAATCGAGCTAAATTAAAGAACAAGCGTTCTGTAATGAGGTGATTATGGCGAGGCCACGTAAATTTGATCCGGATACCGCCCTTGACGCGGTGATGCGCGCGTTCTGGCAGTATGGATACCATGGCGCTTCTTTTGATCACCTGGTAAAGGAGACCGGCGCCAGTCGTCATGGTTTGTACCAGGCATTTGGTGAAAAAGATCGCTTGTTGCTTTCGTCGCTACAGCGCTATGAACAGACGGTTCTGGGTGATTTGGTTAAATTGCTGAATGATAACACTGCGGCATTACCGGAGCTTAAGCAGTTTTTCGAACGAATTGCACACATCGCCCGTCATGATACAGATGGAACAGGCTGTCTGATCTGCAACACCCAGCTTGAGTTTCCCGAAACAGGTCCTGTCCGTACGCATATCGTGAAATTTTTCAGGCTCTTGCAGCAGCTTTTCCAGCAGTGTCTGGAGCGAGCCCAGATAATGGGGCAGTTATCTCAGAACAAGGATGTAACAGAGCTTTCCCATTATCTAATCGGCTTGGTACATGCCATTTCAGCCAATGCGCAGAGTAATCCATCAGACGCTGCATACCAAGCATACGTGAAAATTGCTTTAAAGGCGTTTGAGTAAAAAAATTTGCATTAAAACAGAATGCCCATTCTGTAACTATAGTCAAAATCATTCGAGAGGAAAGTGAACTATGAAGCTAAAACCCGGCGATAAAGCGCCCTTTTTTGAAACTGCAGATGTTTATGGAATGAATCAGACATCGACCGGCGATGGATCATCAACGGTACACCTTACCTTTTATCGCCACGCAGGGTGTCCTCCGTGTAACCTGCGCGTACATGAGTTGATGCAAGCCAAGACTGAGCTGGACCGATTGAGTGTAAAGGAAATTGGCATCTTTGAGTCGACCGCAGAACATATTCGCAAGGATATGGCCCATAGTGGTGATGTGCCTTTTCCGATACTGGCTGATCGAGAGCGCAGGTTGTATGCAAAATATGCCGTAGAGCCTTCTTTAAGTGGATTTATCGGTAGCTTCCTGTTGCGTCCGGCCTATTCCATGAAAGCCATCTTCCGTTATGGCTATATCCCGAAATTCGCGGAAGCCACAACCATGATGCTAGCGGAATTTCTGATCGCACCGGATGGCAGGATTAAGCTGGCACATTATGGAACACATCTAGGCGACTACATTCCGTTAGAAACTCTTTATCAGGCTCTTGAAGATATGAACTCGTCTATTACGGTATTGCCGGGCTCGCGACAGGGGAGTGTGGCGTGAATCTGCTGGCGCGCATCGAGAATTGGGTTGTCGATGATATGACACCCAAGCAGGTTCGCTATCTCAAGCCCGTGTTGCCCAGGGAGGCGAGCGGCAAGGTCGCAGAGATTTACCAACAGGTTCGACAGGATTTTCAGCTGGTGCCCCCGATCACGTTGTTCTCGGTATCACCGGACCTTTTGGGTGGCATCTGGAGTTTGTGGCGTGAGGCGCAATTTGCCAGGGGTCATGTTTCGCGACCAGTCAAAGAGGCCATTGCAGCCAGCGTGTCTCAGATTAATGCCTGCCCCTACTGTGTTGATGCCCACACCGGTATGTTGCATGCCTCTTCTGAACACGGGGCGGTCAAGGGGATCCTTGGCAATGACGGGGATACGATCACCGATGAGTCGATGCGAGCAATCATCGAATGGGCATCTGCAACACGAACGCCTGATAGTGCCATCATCCAACAGCCGCCCTTCACATCAGAACAAGCCCCTGAAATTATCGGCACAGCACTTACTTACCAGTTTGTGAATCGCATGGTCAGCCTGTTCCTTGTTGACACCCCAATGCCCGTGCCGGCTGGAATCAGTAAGATGCGTCGCATGGCGGCGAGAATATTCGGTGCGACTGTCGGTAAACGCATTCTCGCCCGACAACCGGTCGCAGGTGAGTCCTTGCGATTCGTTCCGGAAACCATCTTGCCGGAAGGTCTGGCGTGGGCAGCATCCAATGACAGTATTGCGGCCGCACTGGGAGGATGTGTCATGCTTATTGAGGCAGCCGGGAAACGGATATTACCCGAATCCGTCCGGACACTGGTCCAACAAGAATTGGTGAACTGGAATGGCGAACACAAGGGGCTGGGGCGCCAATGGTTGGAGGCGAATCTCAGTGGTCTGCCAGACAGGGATAAACCAATAGCGAAATTTGCATTGTTAGCCGCATTTTCACCTTTTCAGGTCGATGAAAACCTGATCCAGGAATTCAGAATGGTACGTCCGGAAGATCGCGATCTGTTGGGTGCAGCTCTCTGGTCCAGTATGGCGGCAGCGCGTCGTACCTGTAGTTGGCTTACTGTGCCAGTCGCTAGGTCTGGCTATATACCGGATGACCCTGAACGGAATAGACCGATACCTGTAACAACAATCAGTATGTAGTAAACTTCATTTGAAACCCGGCAAATCAGTACTGTGACAGACATTAGTATGAGCTACCAAAAAAATCCGTCATTATAGAAGGGTTCGCCATGGCATATATCGAAATCGGACAAGCCGATCCAATGGTGTTGCTCCACGGGACGGGAAAAACCAATCTGAAGTGACAGTAGCGGGTAGGTATATAGTGCAAGAGGACTCGTACGAACTGGTTGGGCAAGCAGTATCTGATTGGATTGATACGGTCAGGGCCTAGCGTTTTTCGGCTCGTGAGTAATTGAAACGTAGCCCGGCTGGCTCTCCACGCCCTCTATCCATCTGAGAATATTCGGGTAAGCTGACAGGCTGAAATTACCCTCTTCGGCGACATGGGTATAGGCGTAAAGCGCGATGTCTGCAATGGAATATGCGACACCAACAAAAAACGCGTTAGTCTCCAGATGCTGCTCCATGACGTCCAGCGCCGCGTAGCCTTGTTCTTGCTTCAGCCTAAGTTGCTCACTGTAGCGGTGCTCAGCGCGAAGAATAGATATCCAGTAGCGGGAGGTGGCTATGTTGGGTTCGTGACTGTACTGTTCAAAGAACATCCACTGCAGGACTTGTGCCTGATCAAACGAGGACTGAGGCAGAAAATGTGATTGTTGTGCGAGGTACCACAGGATCGCATTGGATTCGGCAAGGTAGCCCCCGTTAATGTCCAGAACCGGTACGCGGCCATTGGGGTTCTTTGTCAGAAAATCTAGGTTGTGGGTTTCGTTTTTCAGTATATCGACACTAATACGTTGATAGGGAATACCAAGTTGATTTAACAGCAATCGAATTTTGTAACTGTTACCAGAGGGTAAATAGTCGTAAAGAATGTACATAGTCCGCATCTTTTCAAAACTGCCGAAATGAGGCGTTAATAAAATCGATAAAGAGGCGAACCTTGGCCTGCTGATAACGGCGATCCTGATATACAGCGTACATACCGGCACTACCACAATCCCAGTCCTCTAGCAAGTGCACCAGCCGTCCAGCCTTTATGTCATCCTGGACCAGGAAAGCAGCCTGTGCAGCGATACCGGCGCCGGCCAGCAGTGACGAGTGGATGGCGTCGGCATTGTTGGTTTTCAAGTGGCCCTTTACCTGAACTTTTTCCTGACGCTTGTTTTTGGTGAAGATCCACTGGTGAGGCGTTGGTAGTTGCGTAAACAGAATCCACTCGTGATGGGTCAATTGAGCGGGAGTTTTGGGCGTACCGTGACGTTCAAGGTAATCCGGAGAGGCGCAAAGATAGCGGGGCCAGTCCCCCAGTTTTCTTGCAACCATGTTCGAGTCATGCAGCCACCCGACACGGATGCTGATATCAATACCATCCTTGATCATATCGAGAATCTGGTCATCCAGAAGTAATTCTACGTTCAAGGCAGGATAGCGCTGCATAAAGTCGTGAACCAGAGGGGTAATGAACTTATTACCAAGGCTTATTGGTGCAGCAATCTTGAGTGTGCCCTCGGGCTCTTCCTGCAAATGGCTGAGGCGCCGTGTGGCGGCTTCTGCTTCGGCAACAATACGGGCACAGCTCTGGAAGTAGGTTTCACCCGCTTCCGTCATGCTGACTTGGCGCGTCGTCCGATTCAGCAGGCGTACGCCGATACTCTTCTCCAGCAGGGTGATATGTCGGCTGACAGCGGAGCGTGCAATACCCAATTGACGCGCGGCCCCGGAAAAACTACGCGTATCCACGACATGAAAAAATATCACCATACGCCGGAGGTCTTCCATGCAGCTAACCCTATTGTTCAAATAACGATAACACAGAATTATAAATAAGGCTTATTGTTATTGACAAGATACAGCAATAAGCTTTCAGGTCAAGAGCGCCGGGCTACAACACTTGACCAGAGTTCAAGTCATTGAACGGCATTTCCAACAAGTACAAACAAGGAGATTAAATTCCGTGACGATGACTGAAGAAATTTACTGGCTGGTTCTGACTTCAGGCCTGACGGCGGCGCTGTCGCTCGTCTATGTCCTCAATGTCATCGTCAGGCAATACCCAAAAGAATATCCGATCACGGGGATATTCCGGATTCTGGTGTTTCCCCCTTTACCTGGCGAGGATCGATTCCAGTGGGAGTGGGGCTTTCGCGCAGAGCGCGCGCATCTGAATGCAATTGAAAATCTGGTCGCGTTTGCACCACTCGTGTTGGCTGTCCAGATCACCGGCACAAATAATGAAATGACAGCAATGGCCTGCCAGATTTATTTCTGGGCGCGCTTGGTTCATGCGCCAGGGCTTATTTTCAAGATTCCGACTGTAAGAACAATCGCGTGGATGGTTGGGCTTGGTGCAACCTTCGTTCTGTTCTATCAGTTGGTGGCTTAGGTAAAGGATCGTAGTAAATCTATCTGTAATGAAATCCTATGAAACAAATAATGTATCGAAAATCTATGATTCAGAGAATTCGAGTGTGATGATAAACGAGGAGAGATTATGTTTAATGCAAGCAGAGTACAACGTGTTTTCTTCTTCAATATGGCTGTGATTAGTTTGATTGGTTTATGGCTGACGGGCTTCGATAAGGTTCACTGGTTCGCCTATGTTATTCCCGGTGGATTGTTGTTTGCTGCGGTAACAGGGTTTTGTCTTGGATTTGTCGTTTCCAAAAAGGTCCTTGACTTGTTCGGTATACCGGATAAACCCGCCCGGTCCAGTCGTGCTTCAGGATAAAGCAGTGATTGTTGGAATCGACTATGTGTGAGTCAATCCAGCTCCACGAAAAGACCGTCCGTCTGGAAATATCCCGATCTGCGTTACGTGCAGTTCGCAATCTGCGCCGTCCATTGGTAGCCGATACTAACCTGATCCTGTGCTGTCTGGTTATCAAGCGCGCCTGGTTCAGGGAAGGTGAAACACCAGACCTCCAGCCTGTTGTCGTATTGGGCAAATTGGGGGTTGGTTTTCGTATCGTCCGCTATGCAAAGAGCTGTCGGATTTCTCACATCAACAATGGCAGCGAATCACCATCGGATTTTCCATTGGTGGCCGATAAGCAGCGGTTTGCGCCCGACTGGCTAAAGATAGATTTCAGGGGCCGCAAATGGACCGGGTCTCTCGGCTACGGCGGCTGAATCCACTTATTTCTATTCTGCAATGGAGGTTTCCATGAAACGATTACGATACAACCAGACCGGCTTCGCGATGCCGGCGATGTTTCTTGCAGTTGCGATCGGCTTTGTCGGTAGTCTGTTTGTAAAAAATGATGAAGGCATAACCCTGGCGGAAATCATGGCAGGAAACTCCGGTAAACGTTCTGACCTTGCGGTCATTGAAACCGGTGAGAAAGTCAACCATGAGCGGACGGCCGAACACGAATAGGCGAAACAGTCTTGTCCCTGTATATTTGAGAAATCTGTCTGCATGATTGTCTATGTACATTACCGCCGTTCCGCCGTACCAATATATGTCGAGGCGTAATGTCCTTCAATGCATCACCTTGGCCTTGTGCGATGTTTATATCCATTAAGAGGAGGTTGTTATGAACGCCATAGTATCGGATTCGGAACGGGATCAATGGTTGAGTGAAAAGCTTGATGAACTGTTGCCTTCCAAGCTCAAGGAGATCGAACAGAACAAAACGCCATCGATGTCTATCATCGCTGCGCATGGAACGCTGGACTGGGCTTACCCGCCGTTCATTCTGGCTTCGACCGGTGCTGCACTGGGCTGGGACGTCCTCATATTTTTTACTTTCTACGGATTATTGCTGTTAAAAAAAGAGGTGCCTTGCGAGGTCAGTCCACTGGGAAATCCGGCCATGCCGATGAAAATGCCGTTTGGTCCCAAGTGGTTTCAAGAATTGAACTGGCCCATGCCTAATCTCATGATGGCAGGCGTCCCCGGTTTTGAAAAAGTGGCAACGGGACTGATGAAGAAAACCTTCCAGAACAAAGGTGTGGCCAGTGTTGAAGAGCTTCCTTCCTTGTGTCTTGAGGCGGATGTCAAGATGATTGCTTGCCAGATGACCGTGGATGTCTTTGGCTTCAGTGAGTCGGACTTTTTCCCCGAGGTTAAGGACTACGTAGGAGCGGCCTCATTCCTGCCAACGGCACGGCAATCGGATGTGTGTCTATTCTGTTAGTTCCAGGAGAATGCTTGTGAATACGATTGAAAAAGAGGTCGCTTGGTATTATGGCGACGACGAACTGCTGACCCGCATTCTCGCAGGTCTTGAGGTGGCAGGAGCCGATCTGAATCAGCTATCACCGGATGATCTTGCTCCCGTTGAGGAGTTCCATATCGGCGGGAGGAAGGCAACGATTCATGCGGTTGACAAAATGTCGCTGACTGCCGGGCAGCGCGTACTCGATATCGGTTGTGGCATAGGCGGCGCAGCGCGCTATATCGCTTCTCGGGCCGGCTGCGCTGTCACTGGTATTGACCTAACTGCAGAGTACATCGAGATTGCTAAAGCGCTGACTGACATGACGGGTCTCGATAAGCATGCAAGGTTTAAGGTAGCCAGTGCACTTGAAATGCCCTTTCCGGATGCCGTTTTCGATGCAGCAATTACCTTGCACGTCGCCATGAATATAAAAGATCGAGCGGGATTGTATCGTGAAATTGCCCGCGTGTTGAAGCCTGACGCCGTTCTCTATTTGTTCGATGTCATGAAGAAAGGGGAAGAAGCTATCGAGTTTCCTGTCCCCTGGGCGGAGTCAGAGGCAACCAGTCATCTCGCCTCTCCGGAAGAGATGATGGAGTTCCTGGATCAGGCAGGGTTCGATGTTCTGGAAACCGGTGATCGGACGGATTTCGCTCTGGACTTCTTCAAAGAGGTCATGTCGAAAGCAGAGGATGGACCGCAACCACTGGGCATTCATCTGGTTATGGGCGACAGAGCCGCCGAGAAAATGAAAAACGTAAAAATGAACATTTAGCAGGGGCGTATTGCTCCGGTACAAATGGTCGCAAAGCGAAGATCGACTTAATTCAGTAAGTGAGTCAGAAATTCAAGAGTAGGTATTTATGATGGAATGGTTGATACGTTTTCAAATAGTAGCGGTCATATTTTGTATGGCAGGTCTTGCCAATGCAGGGCAAAAACTTGAGATGCCTGTGCCCCTTGTCGAGGCAGGTATCGCATACAAGAACAAAGGATCAGATCGGTTTATGCCGACGCTGATTCGGGGGTCAAGACTGCAATCCACAGACAATACCTCATTGTCACAGGCCAATACCATGCTTCGGGCGATTGAAGCTCACTACGGCCGCTTTCTCGGTATAGAAATGATCGGCGCCGTATCTGTCTCAGAGTCGACACGGGTTGTATATTTCGTCATTAACTATGAGCGAGGTCTCCTGTACGGCGTGGCCGACCTGTATAAAACGAAGCGAGAAGAGATCGTTACTAATTCCAACGTCAACACAGAATTGGGCCAGATTGTGCCGCCAGATATACTGGCGAAACTGCGCTAGCAATACAGTTGAACGCCATGACGCCACCGGGCTTCGCCATCATCGCAACGGTTGTCATGATCAGTCTTCACATGACAGCACCACTGTTTACCCTGGTCGGGTTATCGTACAGGAATCTGGGTCTTGGATTCGTAGTGTTGGGTGTAGGGATAGTGTTATTTTCGGCGCGCGCCTTTCGACGGCTGGGTACGACAATTCACCCTTTTGAGCAGGCGTCGAGCCTTGCAACACGTGGACTCTATCGGCTGAGTCGAAATCCAATGTACCTCGGCATGTTGTGTGCGCTAGTCGGCATAGCAATCAGATTAGGGTCCGTGACACCTGCCCTTGTGCCAGCTGTCTTTATGTGGCTGATCACCGAACGTTTTATCAAGAGGGAGGAAAAACAGCTCGAATACTTGTTCGGTGATAGGTACGTCCAGTACAAACAAGGCGTGCGCAGGTGGTTTTAACATACATCTGTTTCACGTCGACCCTCAATCAAGTCGCGTTGCGCTTCGAGTGCCTCAACCAGAAAATCCTTGAAGATGCGTACTCGAGCCGTGGTACGCAGATCGACATGTGACAGTACCCACAGGCCCCATCCCGGCTCGACATAGCGGGCAGGAATCCGGTGCAGCAGTGGGTCAGTATCACCCAGTGCACAGGGAATCTGGGCGATGCCGGTCCCCTGTTTCGCCATCTGTACCATCATGCTGAGTTCACTGGTTCGGTAAACCCGGCGGGTTTCCGAAAAACTCCTTTCTATCCAGGGAGGGCGGGTGTGTCCATCTCCTACCCAGGTGATACAGTGTATATCAGCTGTAGCCTGCTTTGATCGCACGCGTTCCAACAGATCCCGGGTTCCGTAGACGGCATAGGCAAGTTGCGCAATACGTTTACCAACCAGATTAGGCGGCGGTTCATTAGTTGAACGCAGTGCAATATCAGCCTCCCGGGCGGCGAGGTCGAGCAGCTCCCAAGTGGCGATGACCTCCAGATCCACATCGGGGTACTGCTGGCTGAATGCGTGCAAGGCGGGCATGACAAGAAATTGCGTGCAGGCATCCGCGACCGTCACCCGTAATTTCCCGCTCAATGCTTGGCTCTCGGCCATGGCATAGCGCGCTATTGTATTGGCTTCATCCGCCATCCGCTCCGCGGATTGCACCAGACGTTCCCCGACCGGTGTGATCACCCAGTTGTGTCCTGAACGGTCGAACAGTGCCTGACCCAGGTGCTGTTCGATGGCGGTGATGCGCCGGGACACGGTGGTTTGATTCACACCGAGCTGTTTTGCCGCGCCTGACACGGAGCCTGAGCGGACGACCTCAAGAAAATGACGAATATGGTCCCAATCAAATATATGCATATATGCACCTAATACATGCATCAATTTGTATATTAATGCGCACACGCATAGCTTAACCTTTTACGTATCGACCTGTACATACCCGCTTTTCATGTTGACTCGCTCGAACGGTAAGTGTGGCCAGGCCGTTTAAATATAAGAGGAGAATCTGACATGTCGGCAGAAATTTATTGGTTGACCTGGAATGTCGTACTCACGGCGGCGATGGTCATTCCTTATGCTGTTTATCGCACTAAAAAGCTCGGTGGACTCTGGCAGGTCTTTCTCAGACCATTGCCCGGTGATTCGCCCTTCGATGACGAGTGGGCGCATCGCGCATATCGAGCTCACATGAACGCATTTGAAGGGATCGCACTGTTTGCGCCGGTTGCCATCGGTGTCCATGTCACTGGAAGTGGTAACGAGGCCACTGCGCTCGCTGCGGCGACGTATTTCTGGGCTCGGGTTATCTATACGCCCATGTACTACTTTAAGGTGCCGGTGCTGAGAACGGCAGTCTGGTTCGTCGGACTCGGTGCGACCTTGTATCTGGCCTATGAATTACTCACCTGAATAGAGTTCGGTTCATGTGAAGTTCATCAATAACTGTTAAGCCGCGCTTACAGGGGCAATTATATGAAAATGGAAGGTGTCATTGCGTTGGTTACCGGCGCTAACAGGGGGATAGGTCGCGCCTTTGTCAGCTGTCTGCTTCAGGCAGGTGCCGGGAAAGTGTATGCATCCGTAAGAACACAAGCGGCAGCAGACGAGCTTGCGCGTACGCACGGAGACCAGGTTGTTCCGGCATTGCTTGATGTGACAGCTCCGGAGATGGTCGGCAGACTCGGCCATTTGGCTGGCGATGTCACATTACTCATTAACAATGCCGGCGTCGCGCACTTTGAAGGCTTTATCGGGTTCGGGGATTTGGATACGGCCTGGTCTGAGATGGCGGTCAACTACTTTGGTGCTCTGGATGTGATTCGGGCAATGGCGCCCGTGATCCAGAAAAACGGGGGAGGCACGATCGTTCAGATTTCGTCCATTGCGGGGATGGTGACCTTTCCTGTGACCGGAACCTACTGTGCGTCCAAGGCCGCTGTCAATGCAAAGATCACGGGTGCTAGAGCCGAACTGGCGCAGTCGGGTTTCAAGGTAATTGGCGTGTATCCGGGCGTTGTCGAGACCCGGATGTCAGAGCACTTCTCGGTACCTGGTGTACCACCGGAGCGAATCGTTGCCGCTACGCTTGAGTCGGTGATCCGCGAGGAAGAAGACGTATTTCCTGATCCCATGTCCAGGGAGCTGTTCGAGCGCAGTCTCCGTGATCCAAAGGCAGTGGAAACGGAATTCAGCCGTATGTTACCTGAACATCCGAGAGATCAATGATATTTAGATGTCTATAAACGCGAAATCTTTCTCAAGATAATGCCAGGGTGATAGATGGCCTATGATGAACAGTGTACTGTAGACCTGACTGTCCAGTGTGTCGGTTTTGCGCGGGACTAGCTGTGTAGAGAAAGCGGTGTGATATTTGCTGAAATTGATATCGCAGCAGATATCTGGGACAAAATCACCCACTATATCCGGAAAAACGATGGTGCCCGCTTACCTGTAGACAGCTATGAAAATGGGGCTGTCTCGCCGCCGGCAAAGGGAGACTTTCTGGTTTATTGTCAGCAGTTTCTCGGTACCGGCCATGTGGCGATCGTCACTGAAGTGGATATCGTTAATCACTACGTCGGTGTCTGTGAACAAAACTACCGAAATCGTTTCCAGCGGCCGGATGATATTCGATCAATTCCATTAATAACTCACAATAATCGATTCTGGTTATTAGACGGCTACCTAATTGGCTGGAAGCGCATGGCAGGTTATTGAAAGTGTCCAACAGCGACATAGATGTCGACATCAAAATCTAAGGAGCCTCTGATCTATGGACGCTGACAGTATTGCTACCATCATCGACATTCGTTCTATCATAAGTAGCCACCAGGTATGGTCTGTATAGCCTGTCTCAACCCGCTATCTGCGCTGAATCAGCC
>Ga0114931_10000539_pt1 | contig 45807 bp, 41 predicted proteins | sample 2SBtaG_FD_89579 | JGI IMG/M metagenome (GOLD analysis project Ga0114931, IMG submission 89579) | Deep subsurface microbial communities from Kolumbo volcano to uncover new lineages of life (NeLLi) - 2SBTROV14_V59a metaG | ecosystem: Environmental > Aquatic > Marine > Volcanic | place: Kolumbo... | reverse complement strand
CGTATGTCGAGATCGATATGAACCCTGAACCCGTTGGTGATGAGGACCCATCGATCGATGCTATTTTCGTGTCCCCCCACAAGTTTCTGGGTGGACCGGGTTCCAGTGGCGTGCTGGTATTTAACGAACGTATTTACCACCGGGAATTGCCACCAAGCGTCAGCGCCGGCGGCACCGTCGACTATGTTGGCATGAATGGACAGGATTTTATCAACAGGATCGAAGAGCGCGAAAAGGCCGGCACACCCGGTGTATTGCAAACTCTGAAAGCGGGCCTCGTTTTCCAGATCAAAGACCGGGTGGGCGTGGACTTCATCAATAAGCGAGAGCATGAATTGACCGCTCGTGCGTTCAGGAAATGGGATGAAGAAGAGGGTATCGAAATTCTTGGTAATCCGGATCCTTCCCAACGTGTTGGTATTATTGCATTCAATGTGAGAAGTGCTTCCGGCAGTTATCTGCACCACAAGTTTGTCACCGCTCTGCTGAACGATCTTTTCGGCATCCAGTCCCGCGCCGGTTGCTCGTGCGCCGGGCCGTATGGCCACCGGCTATTGGGCATCGACAACGATACCTCCGAAAAATATCGGGGTGCTGTGCAGCATGGTTACTGTGGCATGAAGCCGGGCTGGTGCCGGGTGGGACTGCACTGGGTCATGGACGATGCGGAAGCAGATTACGTCATTGATGCCGTCCTGTTCATCGCGCGTCATGGCCATCATTTTCTGCGTTTGTACGATTTTGACCTCGGTACCGGAACGTGGACACATAAGCACGAAGCAGCAAAGCTGAAGACATTCTCGCTGGATGCCGCTTTGCGTGATGACGACAAGCATCCCGCTGTACTCACGGTGCCGCTCAGAAAGCAGCTCTATGATCATTACATGACCGATGCGATGCGATGGGTCGAGAAACTCAAGAATGACACTCCGGATGCGCTGCAAACCCTGGAAGGTGATCTTGGAGATTTGCAATTTTTCGCGTTGCCCGTCAGTGAAAAGGACCGGTTGCAGTAGCGACCGTGGCCGGGTCAAACGACGTACGCGGCATGACTGAGACTGACTCACCGACACTCTCCTGGTATCGCAAATATTCATCTTTGCTATTGCAGGCTTTGTTGTTTGTTGTGGCATTCATGGTGATTAGCGCCTTCCAGTCCCGCAATCTCCTGGCGACTGATCGCAGTCCCGCACCGGCACTTACTGCGGTGATGCTTGACGGTGAGAATTTTGATCTGGATCATCTCAGCGGCAAGCCGGTCCTCATCTATTTCTTTGCCCCCTGGTGCCCCTATTGTTCGGCAAGCGCCGATAACCTGGTGCGGTTGCGACGCTTGCGCGATGAAAATGACCTGGCGATCATTGCTGTCGCGCTCGATTGGCAGGAGCACCAGCAAATTCTGGACTACGCCAACAAGCATGCGCTGAATATCCCGGTCGTGATGGGTAACAGCCAGATCGCGGCAGACTGGAAGGTTCACGGATTTCCGACCTACTACGTTCTCGACAGCGAGCATCGGGTGGCACGACGCGATGTCGGATACAGCACTCAAATCGGCTTATTGTGGCGAAGCTGGTTACTGGAATGAGCGGGGCACCTCAGCTGGGTGACGTTCTGGGGAATTTTTTCGACAGCCAGGATCCGTTGCTAGATCGGCTGAAGCGAGAATCTCATTCTGTGAAACTCGGGCAGGATCAATTCGTCTTTCATTCGGGCGACCTGTGTGGGGCTTTTCTTGTCGTCCTGCAAGGCACCGTCCGGGTCCAGCTTACGTCCGCCAGCGGGCGCGAAGTAACGCTGTATAGGATCAGCCCCGGTGGCTCGTGCATCCTCACGACATCGTGCCTGCTGAGTCAGGAAAACTATCCAGCTGAGGCGATTGCGGAGTCAGATGTTATCGCGGCCGCCATTCCCAACGCTTTGTTTCAGAGCATGATTGAAGGCTCGGGACAGTTTAGACAGCTCGTTTTCGAGAGTTTTTCAGAACGTTTGAAAAACGTGATATCAAAAATCGAAGAGCTGGCATTCACATCCATTGATGCCAGACTGGCACGTGCACTGCTGCAGCTGCAGAAAGATGGCATCGAAGACATCACGCACCAGACACTTTCGGTCGAACTCGGCACGGCACGGGAGGTTATTTCGCGGCATCTGAAACGATTTGAAATGCATGGCTGGCTGCGCCTGGGCAGGGGGCGGGTAACAGTGACCGACCGCGCCGGGTTAGAGGGAATCGTCGACATTGAGTAGTGTGACTGAGTCACTGACACCAAGGCAATATCTCATCAATATCTGTAAGTGGAAACATACTTATAGACAGGTTCATAAGGAGAGATACCATGTTTACGAAAAATGAAGGCGGTTCCGACCGTGTTATACGTGTCGTACTGGGCGTTGTCCTGATCGCGTTGGTTTTCTTTGGCCCACAGACCCCGTGGGGCTGGATCGGGCTGGTGCCGTTGATCACAGGGCTGGTCGGAAGCTGCCCGGTTTACACGTTGTTTGGTTTGAAAACCTGCAAGCTAAAGAGCTGAGGAGAAGGGTTGTGGAAAATAATTTTGGATTCGGCAAAACCGTAACAACGGATTTCGACACAGCGATCGACAATGTGATCGCTGCTTTGGCGGCCGAGGGTTTTGGCGTTTTATCCGATATTAACGTCGCCGCAACCCTGAAGAAGAAGCTCGATAAGGACATGCCACCCTACCGCATCCTCGGCGCATGCAACCCGGCACTTGCACACCAGGCCGTATCCGCAGTTCCCGATATTGGCTTGTTGCTGCCATGCAATGTGCTGGTGCGCCAGGATGACGGCGGTACCGTCCATGTCTCGTTTATGGATCCGGCAGCCGTCATGGGCCTGGTGGACAACGAGGATGTGTTGCCGCTTGCGACAGCGGTTCGCGAGAAGCTGGATCGAGTGATGTCCGCGCTGTAGTGTTCAGTTTTGCATATTGCTCTATAAGGATGGAATCGTCTTGACGAGAGCTTCAAAAGCGGCGTTGCTATCTGGCCTGGTTTTTCCAGGCGTCGGGCACTTCGTCTTGAAACAGTATCTACGCGGTTCAGTCCTGGCGCTTTCGGCGCTGGTGGCATCTGCAGTAATTGTCACACGGGTATTTCAGCAGGCGCTGACCATTATCGATCGTGTCAATAGCGGTGATATTCCCGTTGAAACAGGTGCTATTACAGAAATGCTGTCCAATACGACCAGTGGTACGGATAGCTTCATAGAGAATACTGCTGTCATTGTTCTGGGGCTATGTTGGCTAATCGGCATTATCGATTCCTACAGACTCGGCGTCGCCCAGGAAAATTCGAGTATGTGAACGAGTGTTTTTTTGCCCCTCAGGCGAACGCCAGGTAAGTCACACCGATGCCAAGCAATATCGTAAGCACCATCAGTATTATCATCAGCCGTATGTTTTTCATTATTGTGCCCTATCAAGCGGGTCCTCCAGTATATCTGTTAACGAAGCCCTACGGTCGGTCGTAACATCGTCAGGCAAGGTCGCGAGATCGGAAATCAGAAAATCGGCACCGAGTGTTTCGACAGGCTGCACTGGTCCGTTATGCTTCTTACCCGGACAAAATAGATCGGGGCAGCGACCGATGCGCTGAAAGCGTCCCGGTCGCTGCCCCGCTTATTCCCTAGAAGCTGTAGCCGACCTCAAACTCCAGTTGTTTCATCTTCAACTCAATCGTCTGGGTGGTATCAAACATGTTCGGGCCGGTAACGGTTTTTTCCGGTGCGTACATGAACGAGAAGGACCAGGCTCCGCCATTCGTCGTTTGCCGTGTTAGGCCGAATGTAATGTGCTGCTCCATGACGCCGGGTGCCAGAATATTGAAGAGCACATCCGCTGCCTGAATGGGTTGCTTGCCGTAGCTGTAACCAAATCGCCAGGTATTGTTCTCATCCCGCTGCCACTCAAAGCCGAGTTTGTAGGTTGTCATGTCGTCCCAACCGAAGCCGGCGCCATTATCACCGCCAAGGCAATTTGACAGGCTGGTACCACCGAACGGCAGCGTCGGGCATGTCAGCATGTTCGCCATCGGGTTACCAACGGAGTCGACGTCGCTATAGGCGGTATATTCAACGTCCAGGTTGACGCGTAGTGCGTCGGATGCCAGGAATGACAGGCCGCCTTTGAGGCTGGACGGAATATCAAAATCGCCTTGCTCGGCAAACAAGTCCGCGTAGTCACCGAATTCGTTCATGGATATCGTCGACTGATACGCCAAACCGGCACTGACGGTGTCGGTGATACCCCACCACAGTCCGGCACCAAAGCCAAAACCGGTGGATGAGTCGTGCGAGTTATTGGTGAGCGAGGTCGGCAGTGCCGTACCACCCGAGGCGGCAAAGCTCTCGGTGATCGGCGCGAATGTCCCGATTCCCTTCGCTTTGAACAGCTGCACAGCAAAAATCGGTCCGGCACCCCAGGCAAAGTTGTCGCCGATCTTGGCTGAATAGTTTACCGCCAGGAATGCCTGACTCAGGTCGACACCCGCATCACCTGCGCAGAAAGGTCCGGGACCGGTTGCAGGAGGATCGCCCACGAGCGGATCACCACCGCAGAAATATGAGGTTGCCGAGGCGTTTGAGCTGTCCCAGTCGGTGTTCATTCCGCCGCGGCCGTAGAAGGCAAACGACAGTTTGGCTTTATTCTGCAGGCTCCAACTCTTGGCGACATAGGGAATCGGGAATAATTCGCTGCTGCTATCAACGCCACCCGGGGTAATCGTGAGCGATGGCAGGAAAACGTTGTTAGCGGGATCGATCGGGATCAAGCCGCCATTGAGCTGGCTGGTGGATGCTTTGTAGCTGCGCATGGGGCTGAAGACCGCCAAACCAACCTCCCACTGGTCGCCGGTAAATACGGCAAGTGCCGGATTCGAGGCCGCCATAATCGCACCCATATCGGCATTCGAGCCGATACCGGTGCCCGCCATAGCCTTGGAGGCAGTGCCGACGCCGTGTGTAAAGTAACCGTTGGTGGCAAAAGCCGGACTGCTTAATGCAGCACCGAGGGCGACGGCCATCGTCGTCGTTAGTACGCGTTTCATGTTCACTTTGGTTGCTCCCCTTATCGATCTGGAAGTAAGAATTTCACTGTTTACCAACGAAATATACTTACTTTAAAGAAATTGAATATAAGCAGAAATACGGTCTTCACTGCAAGTTACCACCCGAATTGAGCCACTATTGGCAAGCAATGCGGGGCTACCACAAGTACCGCCCCGCCCTGTACCCACTAAGCATTTGCGCAATAAAGCCTGTAAACACACTCGATGATTTTGCCGGCCTCGTCGGAGTTCAGGGAGTAGTAAACCGTCTGCGCACTGCGCCGAGGCGATACCAGTCCCTCGCCACGCATTCTTGAAAGATGTTGGGAAAGTGGTGATTGTGCGATATCCAGTAAACGGGATAATTCGCCGACCGATTTTTCGCCCGTCGCAAGCTGGCACAAAATCATGAGGCGGCCCTGGTGACCGAGGGTCTTCATCAATGCACTGGCTTTGCCAGCGGATTTTTTCATATCTTCCAGATTGAAATCGTCAGTTACTTCCATGCCCGATTTTCCTGTTCGTCTGTTTTGTAGCAGCTCAAGTCGTCTGCGACGGCGACCGGGCCGCTGAAATTCGACTGCACCAGGTCCACGTTCTTATGCAACTCATAGAGGCTACGTCCCATGAGGTGACTAATTACCAGCATTTTTACGTCGGCAGCATCGGCAATTGTGCCTATAACACTGGGAGGGGCGTGCAGGCGCCGCCCGATACCGGTTACCCCCTCAGGTACCGGCATATGCATGACCAGCAGGCTGGCATCCCTGGCGAAATCGATAAACTCCGGTTTGCTGCCGTTTTGGTCGCTCGCGAAAACGATGACCTCAGTTCCGACCCGGACGCGAAAGGCCAGCGCCGGCACGATGCCGTGCGGGACATGCATCGCGTCAATCTGTATCGGGCTGTCATTGTCACCATAAACAGGGACAGGCCCGATATTTTCTGAGTCCACTTCGATGACATTCAGTTTCGGTAACCGGCCGTTGCCGCTCAGGTAGTCGCCGAGATAAGCGTATGCACCCGTATCCGGGTCAAACAAGCTGGCCAGAAAGTGATGCAAACCCGGGAACGGGGCGCTGCCGTCGGGCCCTGCCACCGTCAGGGATTCGGATCGGTTGCTGAAACTGCCACTTTTGAGCAGGGCTGGAAAATCGGCAGTGTGATCGACATGGAAATGGCTCAGGCCAATAAAATCGAGGTCACGGAAATCACCTCTGGCTTCGGCGAAGCGCAGAAACGCACCGCCGCCAGCGTCGATCAGTACGCGAGATTTACCGTCTACCCAGACCAGGTAGGCAGAAGATGCGCGGCCATCGTCGGCTATTGGTCCACCCGAACCAAGCACCTGCATAGCCACGCCACTGGCCGGCGGACACTGCCCGGCCATGCAGCCAAGCGGTGCGACAAGAACGAGAAAAAGAAGGAAAACTCCGGGACGAGGGGTGCGGCACATAATCAGATGCTCAAACGCAGACTTTTCTTTTATGTTAGGATTTTCTAATATACAGAAAAATTCACGACTCTGCACGAGCACAAACTCGACTTGAGTAAGTGGCATGAACACCCGATCCCTATGAGGCGTTTCCGCATACTCCCATTGCCAATCCAAGCCGCTCTATTCCGGATTGGTCCTTCGGGATTCGCGACGGGGAACATCGATCCTGCCGGGCGATATCGAATCATCAGCAATAGTACTGAATCAGGAGATAGTCATGAAAACATTTCAACGGTATTTGCCCAGGCTGGCTGTCGCCGCGTTTCTTTGTCTACTATCGAGCATTGCCGCCAGTGCGGCTGACAAGATCGGGATTTTCGAGTTAGTCAATCAGGCGTCCGGGTCCTACGAGGAAACACTGGCGGCCGTTGGCGATGCACTGGAGCAGTCGAAGCTCACGGTTCAGGCCGATCACGAGGTGCGCGTGCCGGAGCAAAAGCAGCGGGCACATGTGTTTGTCCTGACATCGCCGGATTACCAGGCACTGGCCAGCAAGGAATCGCCAAGAACGGTCTCCGCACAAGTCCTGCGGGTTGCGGTTTACACCTGGGGCGATGACCAGCAGACGCTGATAAATATGGCGAATCCGGTGGCGCACGCAATGGTGTTCTACGCGGGATCCGATAACTACGATGCGTTGGTGGCTGGCGCGGCCAGGGCGGCGGCCGATATCAGGGAAGCGCTGTCAGCGATACCCGGTGAGGCTGTCAGCGTCCAGCAATCACCGCAGCGGACGGAGAAACACTATCGCAAGTTTAAAGGTGATGGCCCGGCGCGAATGATGGCCAAGTTTCGAACCTTCAGGAAAAGTCAGTTACTGATTCATGAAGCAGATGAGTCTGACTTCGCCGAGGTCATAGCAACGCTTACGGCGGCTCTTGAGAGTTCTACGGCCAAGGCCGTGAAAAAACCCGATGGCTGGGACCCGATAGTACGAATACCGTTTGGCGAGAATGCCGTGTATATCGGCGTTACTAATCCTTACATTGAAGACAGGATGATTCGTATCAATTCCCGTTTTCGAAGTGACGGAAAATCCGAAAATGCGCCTTATCCGGGCGTTGATCATGTTGCGGCACTACCGACCGAAATCCTGATTCTCAAGGAAGATGGCAAGACGACAGTCCGGCATTACGGGCAGATGTGGAGAATGCAGCTATACTTCTGGGATTCGGGTTACCGCGCGTTCACGGCAAACGTCGGTGTTCCTTCGGCGATTGCGAACTCGATCAAAAACTTTGTTGCGGACAGCCTGGATACTGAAAACTGACTCGACCGAGATAAGGAAAAGTAATGGCCAGCCCAGAGGTTACCGCGTTTTTTAATGCGGCGACCAACACGATCTCGTATGTGGTTGCTGATCCGGAAACCGGGCAGTGCGCCGTCATCGACCCGGTTCTCGACTATGACCTCACTGCCGGGCGAACGTCCACTGCATCGGTGGAAGCCGTCATCGACTTCATCGAATCGAACAAGTTATCGCTCGACATCGTTCTGGAAACCCACGTACACGCCGACCACCTGACTGCGGCACCGGTACTGACGCAGCGACTGCAGGCAACGACTGCAATCGGTAATCAGATCACGGCTGTACAGAAAGTATTCGCCGATATCCTTAATCTCGACGACGTTGCGACTGATGGCAGTCAGTTCGATAGATTGCTAGCCGATGGTGATGAGTTTTCGATCGGAAATATCCACGTACAGGTGCTCCACACACCCGGTCACACGCCAGCCTGCGTGAGCTTCGTCATTGGCGACACGGCCTTCGTCGGTGACACACTTTTCATGCCGGATTTTGGCACGGCACGTTGTGATTTTCCCGGTGGTGATGCTGAAGTCCTGTATGACTCGATTCAGCGGATTTTCGAACTGCCGAATGAAACCCGGCTTTTCATGTGCCACGACTACAAGGCACCGGGCCGTGACGAGTATGCCTGGGAAACGAGTGTGCGTGAGCAGCGAGAACACAATATCCATATCCACGATGGCATAAGGAAACAGGAGTTTGTCGAATTTCGTACCGAGCGCGATGCAGAACTCAGCGTGCCTAAACTGATCATCCCGGCCATTCAGGTCAACATTCGAGCCGGCGACATGCCAGGCCCTGAAGACAATGGCGTCAGCTATCTGAAGGTTCCAGTCGATGTGTTGTAGGCAAGTTTTCTCGTAATGCCTGATCCGATTCGCACCTGAAGCCCTCGGCCTCCAGGCCACAGCAAAAGCGATTGTCCAAATGAACCTCAAGAAAGTGACCCCCCGGTTTTTCGTGTCCGAACAAATCCATCCGCATGACATTGGTCTGGCTGCAGCGCAGGGGATAAAAACCATCATTTGCAACCGCCCCGACCATGAAACGGCTGGCCAACCGGAAGCACAGTCCGTCGCAGACGCCGCAGCGGCTCTCGGCATCGACTTTATCCATATGCCGGTGTCATCTGGCAGGGTGACAGACCATAACGTCAGCGATTTTTCGAAAGCGTACAAAAGTGTGAAGGGACCCATTCTTGCGTATTGCCGCTCAGGAATGCGGTGCACGACATTATGGGCATTGACCGAAGCGGAGTTACTTGACGTCAATACGATCATGTCCACCGCGATGGATGCAGGTTATGACCTCAAGGGTTTACGCCCAAGACTGGAGGCACGAATAGAAGAAGCACAGGGCAGGAATGTCGCGGCGTCCACGCCGGATCGCCATGATGTTGTCATCGTTGGTGGCGGGGCCGGGGGAATCGCAACGGCCGCCAGTTTGCTAAAACGTGATTCCGGCCTGGACATTCTGATCATTGAGCCGTGCGACACTCACTACTATCAACCGGGCTTCACGATGGTCGGCGGCGGCATATTTGACGCCGAGAAAACCGAACGGACTATGGCATCCGTCATGCCGGACCGGGTGAAATGGAAGAAGGCTGCTGTTGCCGATTTCGAGCCGCAGAGCAATTGCATAATTCTCGAAGACGGGACCCGGGTTGCTTACAGGGTGCTTGTTGCTGCGCCCGGCCTAAAGCTTGACTGGGAGGCGGTCGATGGACTCGTGGACAGCCTGGGCAAGAATGGCGTCACCTCAAACTACCTTTTCGAAATGGCGCCGTACACCTGGTCACTCGTGGAAGGGTTTGAGTCAGGCCGTGCAGTTTTCACTCAGCCACGCATGCCGATCAAGTGTGCAGGCGCACCGCAGAAAGCGATGTATTTGTCGTGTGATCACTGGCTTAAACGGAACCGTCTGGATGCTATCGAGGTTGATTTCCGAAATGCGGGCCCCGTCCTTTTCGGTGTTGCCGACTACGTTCCCGCGTTGATGAAATACGTCGATAAATACGGTATCAATTTGTGCTGTAATGAAAATCTGGTTGCGGTTGATGGAGCGGCACAAAAAGCCTGGTTTGATCGAACGGCGGAAGACGGGGCGACGACCAGGGTAGAAGTGGGTTTCGATATATTGCATGTATGCCCACCGCAGACCGCACCCGACTTTATCAAGAACGGGCCATTGGCCAATGAAGCCGGCTGGATTGATGTTGCTCAGGATACTCTGCAACACACAAAATTTGGCAACGTTTTTGCTGTTGGCGACGCCCATTCGGCACCGAACGCGAAGACGGCAGCGGCTGTCAGAAACCAGGCGCCGGTAGTCGCGGAAAATGTCATCAGCACGCTGGCGGGTAGTGATCCGCATCGCAAATACGACGGCTACGGATCGTGTCCGTTAACCGTCGAGCGCGGCAAGATCGTGCTGGCCGAGTTTGGCTATGGCGGCAAGCACCTGCCAACGTTTCCGCAGTGGATCATCAATAGCTACGAACCGAGCCGTATTGCCTGGATGCTGAAGAGAAACCTGCTGCCACCGGTCTACTGGAAATTCCTGCTTAAAGGCCGTGAGTGGCTAATCACACCGATGGAGTAACGCTGGCCGGACGCAGGACTTCCGAAATCAGGCCCGGCCTCAGAGACCGGACCTGTGCATATCCGCACGGATTTGAGCGGGTCAAACAGCCTTCTTACAAAAGTACCAGTCCGTGCATTCGTAGCCCTCATCAAAACGTGCTTCAGCGGCATCGGTGGTTGCAGGGGGAGGTACAATGACTTTGTCGCCCGGTTGCCAGGCTTCCGGCGTTGCTACCTTGTGGGCGTCCGCTGTCTGCAGTGCGGTTACCAGGCGCACGAACTCATCAATTGACCGTCCGTTGCTCATTGGGTAATACACCATCGCACGCAATATGCCATCCGGGTCGATGACAAACGTTGCGCGAACAGCAGATGTATCTGCAGCACCGGGATGAATCATTCCATAAGCGTGAGCGACGGCCATGTTGAGGTCCGCAATGACCGGAAAGCGCACATCAACACCGAACTTCTCCTTAATGTTGCGAATCCAGGCGAGATGCGAAAAGTGACTGTCAATTGAAAGCCCAATCAATTCCGTATTGAGCGCCTGAAACTCTGCGTGACGGTTCGCGAATGCCATGAACTCGGTAGTGCAAACGGGTGTGAAGTCAGCCGGGTGCGAAAAAAGTATCAGCCACTTGCCGCGATAGTCCTGCAGGCTCTTGGTGCCTTGAGTGGTCAGGGCCTGAAAGTCGGGTGCCGGTTCGTTCAGCCGTGGCATGCTGCTTGTCGTGTCGGTCATAATGTTTCTCCTTGATTGGGTTGATGCCGGTCCATACCGGTGTCTGCAACCTAAACTAGGACGTTTCACGCAATTAATCTAATTAATTGTTACGATACATTTGATAGTTAATAACTATTATTCGTTGGGTGGTTGAACACTATCGACTGCTTTTTACGGCTTCGCGAATAACATCGATCACTTTTGGTCGTGGGAAGCTTGCCCGCCATGCGAGCGCAACCGCACGTTGTGGTGTCGGCCTGACAAATGGCCGCACCAGTAGTTGCCGCTCCGTATACAATCTCGATTTGGCGGCGGATTCCGGGAATACTGTCAAACCCATCCCGGACGCGACCATGTGTCGAATGGTCTCCAGCGAACTACCTTCAGCCGTATAGACCGCGCTGTCGGTACCGATAGCCTTATCGGCACAGGCCGGGCAAGCCTCGATTACCTGGTCCCGGAAGCAGTGACCCGCACCCAGCATGAGCAGCGTTTCTCCTTCAAGGTTCTCGGGTCGCAGGGACTTTCGCTTCGCAAGGTGGTGGCCAGCGGGCAGCAAAGTGACGAAGGATTCTTTATAGAGAGTCGAGGTCAGGATATTCGGCTCGGAGAACGGTAACGAGATTACAATCAGGTCAAGCTCACCTTGCTTTAGCCGCTCGGCAAGTTTTGCGGTGTAGTTTTCCTCGACGATGAGCGGCATATTCGGCGCCAGGCGGCGAAGCCCGCTGATGAGCCGTGGGAGCAAATACGGCCCGACCGTGTAGATCGAACCGATGCGCAACGGCTGTGCGAGTTGGTCACGGTCCGATTGTGCAACCTGCTTCACGGATTCGATGGCTTCAAGGGCACGTTGCGCCTCAACGACAACCCGCGTACCAAGTGGTGTGATGCGTACGTCCTGACTGGTTCGCTCAAACAGTGGTACGCCCAGCTCGGCTTCGAGCTTCTTGACGGCAACACTTAAAGTTGGTTGCGTGACATGGCAGGCCGAAGCGGCGCGCCCAAAGTGCCGTTCATTGGCAAGCGCCACGATGTAGCGAAGTTCAGACAGATTCACGCAATCCCCCTAGCTCGATAGTCATTGCCTATTACAGCATTTTAAGGAAACAGTTGGTACAAAGCAGAATACTCGCCTACCTTGAGTCCAGGTTCCCCGAAAGGCTAGCGCGATGATCAAGAGATTTCTGTATTCAGTGGTTTTGATCGTGACCGGCTCAGCGGCGCTCGAGGCCGAAGTGGGCCTGCCACCGGTTGCCATTCCTGCGACCAATGTCATCCAAATGCGGCTAATACTCATACCGAATCTTATCCAAAATTTCAACTGAACCGGGCAAGCATTAAGTCATAGCAACGATTATCTTCTTAAGCGATACCGGGTGTTTTGCTCTGCAATACTTCACGGAAGTCTTGTGTATCAATGTTACCTCCGGACAGTATTACGCCAACGGTCTTCCCCCGCATCCTGTCTTTCTCACGCAAAAGCGCTGCAAGGGAAGCAGCACCGGCACCCTCGGCGACATTGTGAGTGTCACTGAAGTAGATTCGAATTGCTGCAGCGACTTCGTCGTCACTAACTTCGACTATTCGATCGGCACCTTTGGCGTAAATTTCGAAAGCCTCTTTCACGGGCACGCGAACCGCGATTCCATCCGCAAAAGTTGCTGCGGAATCTGTTTCTACAAGATCGCCGGACTCGAATGACAGTATTACAGCCAGCGCTTCTGTCGACACGACACCAACGACTTTTGTGCGGAGCCCCAGCGCGTCTCGCGCTGCGATAACGCCACAGATACCGGAACCACAACCGACCGGCACGTAGACGGTATCGAGATCGGGCGCCGCGGCGAATAACTCAAGCGCATAACTGGCGACTCCACGTACAAGTTCGTGGTGAAAGGGCGGCACCATAAACAGATTTTGTTCCCCGGAGAGGCGTTGCGCTTCAATCCGTGCATCGTCGAAATCTTCGCCGTATTCAATGATTGTTCCACCAAATCCGCACATGGCGGCATTCTTTTCCGGCGAGTTCCCTCGCGGCACAAGGATCTTGACTTGCAGCCCGGCGGCTGTGGCAGCCCGGGCCTGGCTTTGGCCGTGGTTGCCACGCGTGGCGGTGATGATTCCCTGCACATCGGGGTGGGTACGCTGTAACCAGTCAGAAAAGGTAATGCCGCCGCGAACCTTGAAGGCACCGGTAGGCGTATGGTTTTCGTGCTTTACCCAGACTGTAGCCCCAGCCTTCTCGCACAGTTGTGGCCAGACATATTGCGGCGTTGGCGGCATGTGGGTGTGAACCAGGCGAGCAGCTTGTTCAAGATCGGATTTGCTGATAAATGACATCGTTTTCTCACAGTTGACAGTGGCCTGGTGGAAAGCTGTGTTTGCCCATCGGCATTAGCTTGTTTCAGAGGCTAGCTCATAACTGTCGGTGCGTGTCCTGCAGCTGGAATAGAGGTCCAACTCTGGTTGGTATACGGACGTTTTTATGGCCAACAGGCCCAACTCGGTATGAAAAAGGTTGTCGTGCGATACCGGTTTGGAATTCGCGTGCAGGTCACAACCGGGTTTCATTTCCTGATCCTTGATGGCGTTGCTACTGAGCCACGTAATCAACGGAACGTGGGTTTGTTCGGCGGGTGCGAACTTGTATGGCATGCCGTGCAGAAACAAATTGTGCTCACCGAGCGACTCGCCATGGTCGGAAACGTATATCAAAGATGCGCTTACCGTGTCGGAATGTTTCGACAGAACATCGATCGCTGCTGAAATAACATGATCGGTATAGGCAATAGTATTGTCGTAAGCATTTGTAATTTCATCGGTACTGCAATCACCGAAGCTGGGAGAGCGGCAGTCCGGACGGAAGATTCGGTATTCATCGGGATAGCGACGATAGTACGCGGGGCCGTGGCTACCCAATTGGTGCAAGACGACCAGGGTGTCGGCGGTGGCTGTCGATACGATATCGTCCAACGTACTGACGAGCATCTCATCAAAGCATTCTCCGTCGGGACAAATGCGGCTCACCGTCGATTTATGAACGTCGCGATTGGTGATGCGTGAGCATATACCTTTGCAGCCATTACCATTGTCGATCCAGTAGACTTGAATTCCTGCGCGCGCGGCGATATCCAGCAGGTTGTCCTGGTTCCGACTCAGCTCGCGGTCGAAACCGGCTTTGTCCTGGATAGAAAACATGCAAGGCAGCGACACAGCCGTTGCGGTGCCACAGGAACTCGCCTTGAGAAAAGTTACACCAGTGTGCTGCTGTAATTCCCGGTTTGTGTCGCGGTGATACCCGTTCAGGCTGAAGTTTGCGGCGCGGGCGGTCTCACCAACCATCAGGACATGTACAGTCGGTCGCCGGCCTGAAGAGCTGGCCGATACGTGATGGGCATCCAGGGCAAGTTCCGTGAACTCGGTCGGCGATTCCAATTTGTCGCGGGTGTAACTATAGGTAGCCGAGATGATATTCAGAGGCGCAATCATGTGGCGCATCTCGCGATGATTTCTGATAACCGAAAACATTTCTTTCTGCCCGGCAAACAAGCTTCCCGCGACCAGTGTCAGCGCCACCAGTGTGGCTACCCCCTTGTGCAGAACAGCCGCCGGAAAACGTCGCTGCACTTTCGGTAGTCGCAAAACCAGCAGCGCGGGTAAAAACCCGACTACGGCAACAAAAGCGATGACCGGAAGGTTAATGAGTTCCAGCGCCTCAGCCCGGTTTGTCTCGAGAACATTGACCAGCATTTCGGTATCGAACAGCACGCCGAGCCGGGCTGTAAAATAACCGGCCGTGGCGGCAATGATCAGCGATACCGCAAGCACCCACCGCGAACCACCAATGGCACTAAGAATGAGTATCACGAGGCTGATCAAACCGACTGTTAAAGACAGGAAGCTGGCGCTGAAGATCAGGGTCTGCATCGCGCCTGGAGGACTATTTTGCAAAATAACATGCCAGTAGCCGGCATTGCAGGTGAGGGCGATCCATAGACTTACCAGGAAGACTGGCGCCTCCGGGATTCGAAGAAAACGATGCAATACAGTGAACCCAAACAACAAGAAACCTCAATTATACGCCTTTAGGCTTAGCGGTTTCTTAATTCTCCGCAGCCGCGATCGGCCATCGCGCCTGCAAAGACCAGAGCGAGAGGTAAGGCGACATCGGCTGCCGCCGGGCCATCAAACAGTTCGCCGCGAAAATTCTGAGTCGAGCTTAAGGTTAGAATTCACCGCAAGTCTGGTTTAAGCTACCCGGATTTCGCGCCGGTCAACAGGTAATGGGCAAGGTTCTTAATAAAATATTTACTGGAGTCAAGGCTACCGCATTGATGGTGGTTATAGCCACGCTTGCAGGATGCAGCGGTGACAGGCACGCCAGTGTCTATACACCGGTTAATGAACTGGCCATAGCGGACCCGGTGCTCAAAGCGTGTGTCATTGAGGAGGCAAAGCGCCATAACTGGAAAACCTCCGGGCAGATGACGCGACTCGTCTGCACTAATCCTGAGAGCGACGCCATTCGGCAACTCGATGGCATAGAGAATCTGGTTAACTTGCAGCTGCTCGACCTTGCGCACAATGCGATTACAGACGTCCATCTTATCGACCGACTCGAACGTTTGGCACGGCTTGATCTCGGTTACAATCGTATTGCAACCGCCAGGTTAAACCGGCTGAGAGTTTCTTTGCGAGCGCTTAACCTCGATCACAACGAGATCACAGATATCAGTTGGTTACCGGCCCTGCGGCATATTGAGGATCTTTCCATAAGCCACAATCAATTGCAGGACGTCGAGGCCGTTGCTGCGCTCACGGAGCTTGAGTCGCTGGACCTAAGTAACAATCAGATCATTTCTGTAGCGCCGCTGGAATCACTGCTAAAAATACGAGATATCGATGTTGGCAATAACCGGATCACCAACGTCGATGCACTGGGGAGAGCTGAGCACCTGTTGATATTGCATCTTGATAGTAATCAAATTTCCACTGTTGATGGTCTGGCGGGGTTAGCTGCGCTTGAGGAACTCGATCTGTCTAATAATCAGCTGACAGATGTTGCGGCGCTTGCGGAGATTATTTCTTTGCGGCGCCTGGATGTTAGCCAAAATCGTATTTCTGACTTGCAGGCACTTGAACGTCTTGGCGCCATTGAGTCCGTAAACGCCGTTGGTAACCCACTCGGTTGCGACGCGATCGAGAAACTCACCACCGCGCTGGGGCAGGACGAGGTAATTGCTGATAATTGCATTGCCGAAACCCAGTGAGTTCAATGTGTGGACGCTAACCGCGCCAAAACGCTCCCGTAAACAAGACCAGCACGGTGAGAATCTCAAGTCGGCCCATCAGCATGCCGACAATCAGAATCCATTTCGCGGCATCCGATAAGGACCCGAAATCCCCAACCGGCCCGATGATGTCGCCCAGGCCCGGGCCGACATTAGCCACTGCAGTCGCAGCGCCACTGAGACTTGTCGTGAGATCCAGACCGGTGAGACTTAGCGCGACCGCCATTATCGCGACGGTGCCCGAAAACACGAAAGAGAAGGCGATGACGGAAGTAACGATGTCGTCAGAAATTGGTTTGTGATTGTAAAGGGTCGGAAATGTGCCGTGCGGGTGGATCATCGCGTTGACCTGGTTGTGCAGCATCAGGGACGCGATTTGAAATCGAAAAATCTTGATGCCACCAGCCGTTGAGCCGGCACAAGCGCCGGTAAAGGTCATGAAAAAGAACGCGCCTACTGCGAGTCCGCCCCACAGGTTGTAGTCGATGGAAGCGTAGCCGGTGGTAGTGATGATTGACAGAGAACTAAACGTGGCTATACGCAATGCATCAGCAAGTGGCATTTCATAGGATATTGCGAGCCAGCTGGTGATCGCCGCCGCTGCGATAAGAACGAAAACTACATAACCTCGGACCTGTTGATCTTCGAAAAGTGGTTGTCGGCGGCCACGGGCGAACTGCGCCATCAGAACAAATGGCAAGCCGGCCAAAAACATGAACAGCGAGCTGACCCAGATGACGTCAGGGTTGGCAAATTGGCGCATCGACAAGTCAGAGGTCGAAAATCCACCTGTCGATATGGTTGTCATCGCGTGGTAAATCGCATTGAAGACGTCCATGCCTGCCAACGCATAAGCAAGCGCACAAGCTATCGAAAGGCCGAGGTAAATTACGCCGATTGATTTTGCGACCTCACCGGATCTTGCGGTGAACTTCTCGGATTTATCGCTCGCTTCAGACCGGAACAAGCGCATACCACCTACTCGGAGGTGGGGCAGGATAGCGACCACCATGACCACGATGCCGATACCACCGAGCCACTGCAGCAAGGCGCGCCAAAGCAGTATGCTGGTGGGCAGGGTGTCCAGTCCGGTCAGGACGGTAGAACCTGTTGTCGTAATCCCCGAAACAGACTCGAATATTGCGTCAGCCACACTCAGATGTATGTCAGATAGCATAAACGGGATAGCACAAAATATACCGATCGTTACCCAGCTGCTTACTGTGAGCAGGTACAACTGCCTTGGCACAAGGCGGAAATTGGCGCCGCGCGTAAAGATGACTGTCGGCAGTCCCGCAACGAAAGCATAGCTGGACGCTGTCAGGAAGGTCGTTAGATTTGTGTCAGTATCCGCGTCCGATGCCAGTATGAATAAGGCGGGCACAAGCAGCATTGCTGCAACAATCAACAACAAAACGCCAATAACGAATGCGATCGGACGCAGATCAAACACTATTCATACCTTTTGGCAACCATCGGCGCCAGACTCTAGAATTCAAATTCGAAATTTGCCTTGATGATCTGGTCCGGGCTCTTTTTATCTATACCAGTAAAAACACCAAATTCCCAACGCAGTTTTCGGCCTTTCGCGATGCGAACAAGTCCCAATATAGTCGGGCCGAATGCAACTGTGTTCTGACCTACATGTAATTCTACCGCGGGCTCGAAGCTTTCTCTTAAGCGATAGCGCGCCTGCAGCCGCAAGGTGGTCTCGAATTCGTTCTTAATTTTTTCACCCCGCTCGTAAAGGACACCCAGGTTGGCCGTTGTGGAAATTCGGCCAAAATCGCGTGCTGTCAGCAGCTGAGTGGTCAATTCCCACGAATTTTCTTCTGTTCCTCGTTCCAGTTCGAAGAGCAAACCCCAATCAGCGGCATATTCCCCCTGCTCGGTGAGTTGCCACTTTGCCTCCAGTTCATAGGTGTCAACGGATACGCTCTCGCCCGGCGTTCGGAACGCTATGGTGTATAGCTCGACAGCCCATCGATCTGAAATCGTGCGTCCAAATCCCAGTGAATACTTTTGCAGGTCGGGAGTCTGATTATCGGTCTGGCCGACGAAACGCGCTTCGATCTCTTTTTCCAGTGGATGCACATAGGGGTCGTAAATCTTGTCGACGATGATTCCGTCCGCGGCCGCTACGTTCGGCAGTAGCAATACTGCTGTCAGGCAAAATCGACGTTGGTGCAATGACAGGCGAATCATTTCATGTAATCCGTGTATCTGCGCGCATTGATGAGTCCTGCAATAAATGCTGCCGACACTACCGCGATACTTCCCACGTAAGCGATAAATTCCACAGCTGATGGCGTTGCTTCGTATCCGATGAGTGCATAAAGCAGCTGCCCTACGAGCGTTTCTTCAGACAAAATTCCGGACGTATCCCAGAGTGCGCCAGCAGACGTGACCCAGTCTGCCTGGATAAGCAGCCTGACTGCCTGTGATGACATTCCGGCAGCGATTAGCACCAGCAGCATAACGGCTATCGGTAACAATCGTTTAGGCGCTAACCCGAGCAGCAGATAATAGATCAATATACCGACACTCAGGCCAATACAAGCACCAATCAGTGATCCTATAGCAACGGCTGAAAAGAGGCTATTCACACTCCAAAAGCCCGACACATAAACAAGAATTTCTGCGCCCTCACCAGTGATGGCGAGCGCAACGGTAAACGTCATCAGGGTCGCGATGACAGTGCGATTGTGATCGGGTCTTGCGGCGCGATCTGGAATACGAAATGCCAGTATGACTAACAATATAAAGGCAGTGAGCTGCAGCAGGGCGTTACAGATTTCCTGGCCCACGCCATCAAAGAGTTCGGATACCGGCTCAAGAAAAAATCCGTACGACACTGCTCCAACGAGGCCCAATGCGATGGCGAGCCAAATCCAGCGGTTGCCGAGGTTTAGAAATCTCGCACATGCAAGGAGGACGCTCATCAGTAGTGCTGCTTCGAGAGCTTCACGCAAAACGATTACGACACTATTTAGCAACATCGTTCGCCGCCGTTACGAGTATGGTGCCCAGAGCTGTTTGTGGATTGAACTCCCCAAAAAATGAATATTCGCCAGATGATAAAGGCCCAATGAATACGATGGCCTTGCGTCCACCCAATATGACTTTCTCCCGGTTGAGTTCGTAGCTCTCAAATTCCTCGGGTGTGGGGTCGCGATTGTAGATAAGCAGTTTCACCTTGGTATTCGCCGGAATCGTGATTGTCTCCGGTTGGAACAGGTGGTTTTGAATTTCGATTTCGAATTCCGGGGTTGCGGCCAGCGACGCAGACGTCAGCAAAGCGGCCACAAGAAAGACACGCAGTCGGGATCGGTTGATAGGGCTATGTTTTTGCATCAACTGTTTTTCCCGTCGCCGGCGATGGCGTGGATATCGGCCGGAAAGAATACGCTAACCGTCAGTCCGGGGTCGTCGTCATTATTTAGCACGCTGATATTCGCGTCGTGCAGGCTGGCGATGTGTTTTACGATCGAAAGACCCAGCCCACAACCGTCGACAGCACTTTGATGTCGATCACCACCTCCGCGACGAAACCGGTCGAAAATTCGATTGATTTCCGTCAGAGGAATACCGGGTCCGGTGTCCCGCACTCCCAGCCGGATCCCAAGCTCTTCCTTGTCGACACTCACCGTTATCGATGCCCCTGTTGGCGAGTACTTGCTGGCGTTCTGGATGAGGTTGCGAACCAGGATGGTCAGTGAGTCTTCATCGCCAACAATCGTCTGCGATGTGCCATGCAGAGATATAGTCTGATTCTTGCGCTCAATATCTGCGAAAAGTTCAGCGATGACAGACTGCACGAGAGTTCGCAGATTAATTTCCTGCATCGTCGCCTGGTAGTGCTCTGGGGCGGTACGGTACAGGAGCATGATTTGCTCAATTAAATGGCCAAGCCGGCCGAGGTCCCGGTCAAGTACCTTAAGCTCCTCATCATGTTCCGGAAACTGCTTCCTCAAGTTATGCACATGGACTTTGATCGCACTGAGCGGCGTCCGCAATTCATGAGCCGCGTCTGAGGAAAAGCGGCGTTCTCGCTGCACGGAGTCTTGCAAGCGGCGTAACAAATCGTTGATTGCGTCGACAACGGGAACCAGTTCAACAGGAGGGCTGGAAGTATTCAGGCGGGTAAGATCGTCTGCCCGTTTGCCGCGCAACTCATTGGCAAGCCTGCCAATCAGGGATAGTCCATTGCCAACGACCAGCCACACTATCGCGGCAATCAACGGTAAACTAACGATGATCGGTAACAGCGCACGAAGAATGATGTCGTCGGCGAGGCCAATGCGTATGTCGATTCGCTCGGCGACCATTAGCCACAAACCCGATCGTTGATCGAATCGACTAAGCACTCTCCAGCGATAGCCCTCGAAATTTTCTTCGCGAAACCCTTCTTCGAGTTGTGTCAGTGGTTTCAGGCCACTGTTGGCGGAACGCTGGACTAAAGTGCCATCCTTAGTCCAGATCTGGAAGGCAAGCCTCGCGGAGGGTGGGGTCGATACGTGCTCATCGCCGGGCCGCATTGTATGCAGGAGGGCTGCAGTATCTGACAGCTGTGTGTCGAGCAGAGCTTTCGTTTCCGCCATGCTGCTTTTGTATCCGTACACCGCCGCGACAAAGTTACCGAGTGTCACTGCAGCCAGTAGCGCAACGATGAGATAGAATCGTATGGATTTCACGGTTTTCGAATTGTGTAGCCGACGCCACGAATAGTCTTAATAATGTCGCTGCCGAATTTCTTGCGCAAATAATGCACATGTACCTCAATTGCGTTGCTCGATACCTCTTCGCCCCAGGCATACAGGCGTGACTCGAGCTGTGCGCGAGTCTGAATTTTTCCGCAATTTTCTACCAACGACTTGAGGACGGTATATTCACGACGAGCGAGCTCGACTGGCTCACCATTGAGGAATACCTGCCGACTGATCGTGTCGAGGGTTATGTCGCCTACTTCAATTGTGCTTTCCGGAGTGCTACTCAGGCGCCGCTCGATTACGCGTAATCGAGCAATCAGCTCTGCTGTTTCAAATGGCTTTGGCAGGTAATCATCGGCACCGCTATCGAGACCGGATACTCTGGCATCAATGCTGGTTCTGGCGGTGAGAATGAGAACAGGAATAATCGATCCTGAGCGCCGTATGCTCTTCAGTACATCGAGTCCATCCATGTCCGGTAGCCCAAGATCGAGCACAACGATATCGGGTGGCTCGACGCTGACGGCGTGTAAGGCCGCCTTTCCCTCCGCCACATGATTACAGACAAAGCCCTCACTACGGAGGGCCCTGGACAATCCGGTGGCGAGCGATTGGTCGTCCTCGACGAGAAGAATCTGCATTCGGCGTCATAAATTCCATTTTAGCAAGCTGAAGAATCAGGAGTGGGAGCGTTTCAGTTTTTCCCGAACCTCATCCAATGCCGCTAGTATTTCCTGCTGGCGGCCCGAGTCAGCTAATGGTCGATCTGCTCTGGGCGCAGCCTGCTGGGCCTTGAGCAAGTATATCTCAGCATTCTCGAAATCCTTCTGGTCGCGCAGGAAATCTGCGTAGAAATAGTTCGAGTCGATACCATCGGGATTGATTTCCAGTGCCTTCTTCAGGAATTTTGCGGCTTTTTTCTCACTGCCAAAACCGAGTGGCCAGCCAGGTACCTTGAAGTACAGCGTGCCGAGACTGGCGTAGGCCGAACCGTGCAGCGCTTTGCCATCAATCTTGATTGCAGCCTCAAGGCTTTTCTTCGCCTGTTTTGCGTACGACAACGCGCCGATGCCACCTTTTACTCCTGCGAACGCGGATTTGATGATGCCGTTCCATACCAGGATCTCAGCCGACCCTGGATACTTGGCCACAGCAGCATCTGCCCGCTCTATCAGAGCCTCATAGGCGTCAATTTGTGCGTCGCCGCTTAACTCGTAGTTTACGTTTGCCCAGTCATGTTGCAGCGTGGACATGACCTCTGCACTTGTTTGTGCGAACGATATCGCGGGTAGCAGAAGCATCAACAAAACCGTTTTGATCAAAAGTCGCGTTTGCATAATCTTGTCCTTTGTTCAGGTTCCGTGTTTGGCGAAGTGCCGAATAATGGGTAGTTGTTTGCGCAGACTGTTGTCAACCACCCTCGGCAGCAGGGCGTTTATGCGCACAAATAATTTTTCCGGCCAGCCGAGATACTTATCGGCGCCGGTCGGTGCACCAATTATCCGCATGATTTCATCGGCGACCAGCGATGGTTTATCCATTGAGGTGCCGAGCGCGTCGTTCATCGCAACGACCTTGTCGCTGTTGAGTGCCGTCCGGGTCGCGCGGGGCGCGATATACGAAACCTGGACGCTCGATTGAGCGAGTTCGCGGCGCAGGGATTCCGTGAAGCCGCGCAAGCCAAATTTGCTGGCGCAATAGGCACTATAGCCGGGATAGCCAATGCCGCCGAAGGTGGAGCCGACGTTTATAATGTGAGCTTCATCCTGTTTCATTAAGAAGGGCAACAGATCCTGGCAAACCAACATCGGGCTGAGCAGGTTGATATTGATGAGTTTCGTGATGGCTTGCTGGGATTGTTCTTCGAAAAGGCTGAATTCACTGATGCCGGCATTATTGATCAGCAGGTCAATACCGGATGGCTGGATGGCCTGGCATGCATTACACAGGCGCTGGCGTCCGTCTATGTCACCAATGTCTACAGCGACCGCCATATGGGGATGGCCGCCCAGGTCATCCAGCAGTTGCATGAGCTTTTGCTCGTTCCTGGCGACCAGAATCAGCTGCGCAGCTTCGGCATTGAGTTTTTCAGCGATGGCGCGTCCAATACCGCCACTCGCACCGATAAGTACGACTCTTTTATTTTGAAAATTCATAATGATCTAGGCGGCCAGGGCGACCTCTTGCTTCAGAGTGCGAAAAATGTCGCCGTACAATCGATAGAACATCTTTGCGCTGTGAATAATTTGTTCCTGATCGTTCTCGTCTGAAATTCGGTTCATCAGTGACTCAAAGAACCTGATGTGACCCTGGTCGAGAGCACCGTGAGACCGCAGGTACGAAAGCGCCTCCTCAGGAAGATCAAGCGTTTTGCCGATCGCGCTCGCCGCCTTGTCGGCAGTAGTGACACTTGTGCCCTCCAGGACCAGCACCATGCCGAAGAAACCCAGCGGATTTACTCTATGAATGGTGTCGTAGGCATAGGCAACCATCACTTCAGTGGCTGCTAAAGGTCTTGAGTTACGAACGGCTTCTTTATCGAAACCGCATGCGGCGATGTCGTTGAGGATCCATTCCTGGTGGCCAAGTTCCTCCTCAATGTAATGGGCCACCGCTTCGCGCAGCCATTCTTTCTTTGCTGAAAGTTGCGCACCCGTCGCCATCAACAAAGGCACAGTGTGCTTGACGTGATGGTAGGCCTGCGAGAGGAAATCGACGTAGTCGCCCAACACGATATCGCCGCTCATGCAGCGACCAATAATCGGGGACGAAAGCAGGTGCTTGCGTTCTTCTTGCGTCTCGTTTTGCAGTCTTGCGTAGAACTTCATGCGTTGGATGCCTCCTGGCGAGCGTGGTACATGTCAGCAATTGCGGAGCGATAGCGTTGTTCAATATTGCGGCGTTTTGGCCGGCCATTTTCTGTCAGGAGTCCGTCATGGGGATGCAGTGCCGCTGGCAAGCGATGCCAGTTTGCGATGCGTGCATAGTCCGGCAGCTTGATATTGACGGTATTGATCCAGTTCGAAATGTCCTGGTTGCTGGTAGCGCGGGCGTGCGGGAAAATGAGCGCAACACAGTGCGGTCGGCCGTCGCCGACTACGACGGCCTGCTGCAGCAAGGGGCCGGCCAGCAACTCGCTTTCCACCCATTCCGGCGACAAATTGCGGCCGAAGCTGGTGATTAGTTGATGCTTCAGGCGTCCGTCCACGTACACGAAGCCATCTTCGTCGATATGGCCAATGTCTCCGGTGTGGACCGCGTCGGCGCCCCAGCTTTCCGCTTTGTTTGCGTAGCCGAGAAACGTGCTGCCGAAAACGACGATTTCACCGTCGATGGTAGTAACACTTACATGCGGCAGTGGACGGCCAACGGAGCCGACCCGGTTGTCTGTTGCAACATTAAGACTGACCACTGACGCGCATTCTGAGAGACCGTAGCCTTCATACGCCGGAATTCCGAAAGACCGAGCACGGGCTAATAATGAGGGAGAGACCTTGCCGCCCCCGACCGCGACGAATTGCAACGAGGGCGGTGGCTGCTACCCGGCGCCGGCCGCCAGCGTTAATGCATTGAGCATCTCCGGAACCAGGATCAGGGAATTGGGTCGGTGCCGGTCAATGCAGGCCAGCAAATCATGGGTGTTCAGACCTGACGAGCCATTGAGGCCGACGTCCGCGAGCGGTGGTGTGACGATTTTGCCACCGGCCAGGATGGGTGCATATATTCCGGCAAGGTTCTCGAGCAAGGTACTCAGGGGCAACACACAAAGGTGTGTCGGTTTGTCGAGAGCAATAACGGATGCGAGCGAGTTTGCCAATGTGAATTGCTGGTCTGCGGTAAGGCAGACGCCTTTGGGTGACCCGGTGGTACCGGACGTGAAGGTGATTTTTTGTGTGCCGGGTGGCAGCAACGTCGCCTTATTCCCCTGCAGGCGATAAATTTTGGTCGTACCGGCAACAAAATAACTGGATAGTGGAACGGTTTCTGCACCCCACAGGGATGCATCGAGCACCTGATCCGACACGACGGCATCAACACCGCCATCGGATACGGCGTGGCGGATCTGCTCATCAGAGAAGAATAGTGGCAGAGGTACTACCGTCACGGCGGCACGTTGGCAAGCCAGATCAGTGATGACCCAGTCAGCACCGTTGTCGGCATACAAGGCCATGCAGCGGATGTGCATCGACCGCAGTTGCCGGGCAAAGCTATCGACCCGTTGTTCGAGGTTGGACCGGGACAGACAGATCGCACCGGATTCGATCACGGTTGCAGCGGGCGAGTCCGTGGTGTGCAGGGCATTGAAGAAGGTTCGAATCACGCCCGGTCCGATTTGAGCTGCGACGCAATTCTTGAAATTGGCCCGGCAAACTGGCGCAGCAATGCCGCCATGTCGGGGTGGCTCGCTACCTGGGCCGCCGCTTCGCGAGTATTGCCGACAATGACGTTTGGCCGACTTTTGTAGTAGTCGCCCCAGTTCGCGGATCCCTCGCTCAGGCACGCGGGATCTGCACTGCATATCGTACGGTACGAAAACTGCATCCGCGCAAGCATCGCCTCCACTTGCGGCGTTGCCGTACAGGTCACCCACCTGAATCCCGCCTCGGTCAGCAAGGTTGCGAGAAGCGCAAACAGTGTATAGGCGATGCCCGGAACGACTGCAGTCAGGTTCCCGATTTCTACAACCTGATCACGGTCGACAGGTAATTGATACGCACCCGCAATGAACTGTTCTATCGGACGATCCGTGTACTGCTCGAGGAAAAGCGAAGATTCGCCTGCGCTTCGAATGCCAACGGCGGCACCGAGCTTCCCGGACCGTTGGAGGTGTAAGAGCTTTGGCAGGAAGTGCCTCAGTTGTGCGCCGTAGACGCGCTCGAATTTTCGCCGGATTTCAGTTTCCAGCGCCTGTCGCTGGGCTGACTGCGTCGTAACGACGGCGATCGACATCCTGGGCTTGGCTGCCACCGCTGGACTTACCGCAGGTACGATATTCTGCAGCTTGTCGAGCCGCGATGGTGTCGTCGTTGTTGTCATCTGTCGTCCGGGTAAAAACCAGTATTGATTAACAGATTACGGGTTGATTCTTAAGGGAACCTTAGGGCGGTGCGTGGTGTGAACTGAAATTACCTGGCACGGGGTGAGTACTTCACAAGATTATGTGGATCTCCGCCAGTATCACAGCGACCTGACAGGGCCGCACGGTCCGCAAGTACCCAGGTTCTTCGGTGGGCGATACTGATGGTAACAAGCCGCTGTGGAACAAAGCACGGTTCGATTAGCTCGTCCGGTAACAACAAGCGGCGCTTATCCGAGGCAGCCAGCCATTCTGAGGCATCGCGCAGTTCACCGCCAGGCTCGCGGCGATAGCCGAAATGATAGGCGGGATGTGGCCAGTGCAACAGGAATTGCTCGGGCCAGGCGACGAATCCCAACTCCATGTCCGAATCAACCTGCACGTCGACTGCCTGCATCAGGGCGGCGCCCGAGCGGGTGTCGCTCATCGGCGGCGCGACCAGCACACTGATGCCCACCCAGAATGCAAACATGGAAACTGAAAAACTTTTCAGCACATGCCTCTGCCGATAGAAAGCGATGATTGCCAGCATGGTGATACCGACGCCAATCAAGGCAATTGCGATTCCGTTAATGGTGGGAATATCCGTAAGCCATCGATCGAGCTTTTGCGGCTTGATAAGTACGTATGTTCCTAACGCGGCAAGCAACGATGCGATGAGTGTGGGCAGGATAAGCAGAACACGCTGGGCGCCATCACTGTGCAGCAGTGTCCGGGCATGAAGTCCGGCGATTAGCGCCAGCGCTGGTGCCGCCGGAAAAATATACAGTGAGCGTTTGCCGGCGCTGATGGAAAAGAAAATAAGCACAAGCAATATCCATGATCCCAACAGAAGAACGGCCGCATTCTTGTCTCTTAAATCCCGGCGCCAGGCTGGCAACAGCCACGGCAGAAGAGCAGTGACCGGGAGCCAAAGCCAGGACGCCGCGTTTGTGATGAGATACCACGGCGGCTTGAAATGCCCCCAGGAATTCGCGTATCGGGTCACTGTCTGATGAAACAGTATGTTGTCCCGATAGGCTAAGAGGTCAGGATCACCGCTGCCATTCGCAACGACCAGCATGGGTATAAGCCAGACACTGATAGCCAACAAGGCGGCGATAATTGCGAGCAGCCAGCGCGGGTCTCGCCAGCTATGGCGCAACACCGGCCAGCTTTTGTGCGCTGCCACAACATACGGTATGAATATCAGAAAAGGCAAAAACCCCACACCTTTGGTGATAACGCCGATACCCGCCGACAAGCCACCCAATGCAAACCAGCGCCAGTCCGGTCCGAGTAACAGGTGCCGGCAAAAGCCGTAGAGGCTTAGCGTTGTCCACAAACACAGCAAACCGTCAATTTGACCGGATTTCATTTGTAGCGGAAATTGCAGCATTGCCAACAGTGTTGCACCGCAGAAAATAGCCGTTTGCGGCCCCCAGAGACGCCGTGCGAGATCGGTTGTTAAATAAAGCGTACCGAGACCCGCAACCAGGCCTGGCATCAGGAATGACAGTCGCACCGAGCCGGTAAGCAGGTAAAAAACGGCGCCCAGCCAGAAAAATACGGGCGGCTTGTCAGGGTAAAGGGCTCCGCCAACGGACGGGAACAGCCAGTTGCCGTTTGCTGCCATGTCCCTGGCAATCAAGGCGAAGCGTGGTTCATCGGCGGGCCAGGGGTCACGCATCCCCAGCCCCGCAGCGAGCAGGAGGGCCGCAACGAAAAGCAACAGCGCCAGCTGTTTACGGTAATCCGTGCTCACGTGGGCAAACGATCTTCACGAATCCGCAAATACAGATTTCTCAAGTAAATGAAAGCGCCGGTGGATTGTCCAAAAATGAAAACCGGATCGCCCAGATGGATGGCATAGGTCAGCAGCGTCGCACCGCCTATCAGACTCAGATACCAGAATGCCATTGGAATGATACTGCGCCCTGCGCGCTCGCTTGCGAGCCACTGCACCAAAAACCTTGAGCCGAAAAGGGCCTGGCCAAAAAAGCCGATCCCATACCATATGTAATCACCTTGCAGGTTCATAGTCGTCTTCTCTTTAGCCAGATCACACCGAGCATATCGACAATGCCAACCCACAGGCGATTATTGACACCGTATTTGGATTGGCCGCGCAGTCTTGGCCGATGATTGACCGGCATGGAACGGACTTCATGTCCGTCCTGCCGCATCAACGCCGGTAAGAACCGGTGCATGTGGTCGAATGCGGGTAAATTCAGAAATTCTTCGCGATTAAAAACTTTTAGCCCGCAGCCAGCGTCATTGATGCCGTCACCGAGCACGAAGGATCGCACCGAGTTGGCAACTCTTGATGACAACTTACGAATCCATGCGTCCTGCCGGTTTTGACGCTCACCGATTATCAGGCTGATACCCGGTGTTGAGGTAAATTGATCGAGTAGCCCGGGAATATCCTTCGGGTCGTTTTGCCCATCGCCGTCAAGTATGGCAATGACCTCGGCAGATGCTGCCAGAATACCGGTTCTTACGCTGGCACTTTGTCCGCGGTTTCTTGCATGCGCGCAAATCCTGACATTCGGGTCCATGCTCATGATCTTGTCAAGTTCGGCGAGCGTATCGTCCGTACTGCAATCGTCGACAAAGATGACTTCGTACGGCGCATATTCGGCGAGGGCATTTGATATTTCCACGGCCAGCGGCGCCGCATTGCCGCTCTCGTTGTAAACAGGAATAATCACACTGACGTTTGGTTTATGCTGCATTATTCGAAGTCCTCAACCCGCTACCCGGTGCCTTTGTCGGCCCCGAAACAGGAGAAAATATTTTGCCTGGAGCCCGCCGATCGGTGATTTTCCGGACCGAAACGGGATTGACGTCATGCCGAGTGTTGTAACTCGGATGCGAAAGTGGGGCCTCGCAGCGCTGATTGCAGGCCATGCGGCTATGGCGGATACGCCTGCCAGCAATTCTACGGATATCCTGGAACCCTCAAGCCTGGACTTGCCCGGAGTCTCGATCGGAACGATAGCCATCATTAACAACAATGTTTTCGACCTTGCTAACCCGGCTGAAAACAAAGCCTTTTATCGCGTTGCAAATCGGTTGCATATTATTACACGGAAAACTGTCATTGAGGACCAGTTACTTTTCCAAACAGGCGATCCGTTTTCATCGCAAATACTGGAAGAGTCAGAACGACTGCTGCGGAGTAACCGCTATATTCAAAGTGCCTCTGTAAAACCGACCCGTGTCGAGAATGGCGTTGTCGAGATCGATGTTGTGACATCGGATGCCTGGTCGTTCCAGCCGGAATTGTCACTCGCGCGCTCAGGCGGCGTCAACAAGGGAGCAATTGCTTTGCGGGAAATCAATCTCCTCGGCTCGGGAATGGGTTTGGAGGCGCAATACAGAACTGAGGTTGACCGGAGTACCTATGCGGTCCGGTTTTGGGATCGGAACTTCGGCCACAGTCGCTATGCGTTCAATACCTACCTCGCGAATAACAGTGACGGTCACGCAACACATCTGCAAATAGCCAAACCTTTCTATTCACTACACAGTCGAGATGCCAGGGGCCTCAGTGTTATCGACGATAATCGCGTCGGGTCATTTTACGATCGTGGGGAGCAGGTTGCCGAGTACAACGATGAAAGTAATCAAAGTACGGTGTGGTTTGGCTGGTCAAAAGGACTGATCGGCGACTGGACTACGCGTTACACGGCAGGTATTACCTACGATGAGCACCGTTTTTCTGCAGTCACTGATTCGATATTCACAACAGTGATAATTCCGGAAGATCGCAAATTCGTTTACCCATTCGTTGGCATAGAACTGGTCGAGAACAAGTTTGAAAAGACCAGCAACCGCGATCAGATTAACCGGGCGGAGGATCGATTTCTCGGTACGAGGCTGAGCGCCAGGCTGGGCCTGGCGAACTCGGGCCTGGGTTCGGACCGAAACGCATGGATTTTTGGCGCCGCAGCACAAACCGGTTTCGGCAGCTCTAAAACGAGTTCCTTATTGCTTGCTGCGGCCATCGGCGGCCGGATCGAGAGCGGTACTGCCAGGAACGCTTCATTGGAAGTCAGTGCCAAATACCACCGCCGACAATCGGATCATCGATTGTTTTATGTGGGAATGACGGGTACTTTCGGCAGCAATCTCGATTTGGATCAACATCTTGAACTGGGTGGTGATAACGGATTACGTGGTTATCCGCTTCGCTATCAGACGGGTGAAAAGCGTATGCTGTTGACTGTTGAACAGCGGTACTTTACGGACTGGTTTCCGTTCCGTCTTTTTAATGTCGGCGGCGCTGTTTTTTTTGATGTCGGCCGCGCCTGGGATGATGATCCTGTCGGGCCGCAAGTCAAGGATTGGCTAAAAGATATTGGATTTGGATTGCGACTGGGTAACACTCGGTCCGGTCTGGGCCGCATGACTCATATCGATATTGCATTCCCACTCGATGGGGATAGTAATATTGCAGATGTACAGTTTCTTGTTTCAACTCGAGAGAGTTTTTGATTTTTTATCGAAATAATAAAGGGAGCGACCAACGGTGGATCTTTCTGAGCATTGGGTAGGTTTTGTTTCATTGGTTCTGTTCGTGATGGCATATGGCCTCGTCATTACCGAGGAATTCACACACCTTCGTAAATCAAAACCCGTCATTTTTGCGGCGGGCATCATCTGGGCCCTGATCGCCTACCAGTACACAGGGACCGAGCATCCGCAGGCGGTGGAAGAAGCAGTCCTTCACTACCTGACGGATTTTGCAGAGTTATTCCTGTTTTTGCTGACCGCTATGACGTATGTCAACGCCATGAGCGAGCGCAACATCTTCCTGGCGCTCCGCGACTGGTTGGCAAAGCGAGCCTTTTCCTATCGCACAATGTTCTGGATTACCGGGCTGTTGAGTTTTTTCCTTTCCCCCATGATCGATAACCTGACCACCGCGCTGGTTTTATGCGCAGTGGTTCTGGCCGTTGGCCATGGAAATTCACGATTTATTGGTATCGCCTGTGTCAACATCGTAGTGGCTGCGAACGCGGGTGGTGCTTTCAGCCCGTTTGGTGACATTACAACGCTGATGGTCTGGCAGCGCGGGGTCATAAGTTTTGGCACTTTTTTTGCGCTGTTCATACCCAGCATGGTCAATTTCGTGGTGCCCGCCATCATTATGACCCTGGCTGTACCGAAAGGTGTGCCATCCCATTCCGGTGATGGTGATACGGTCAGGATGAAGCGCGGTGCCAGGCGCATCATATTCCTGTTTGTGTGCACGATTACCACGGCCGTGTCATTCCATAACTTTCTCAACCTGCCGCCATTTCTCGGCATGACGACGGGGCTGGCCGTTCTGAAGTTTTTCGGCTATTACCTGCGAAGGACGCATGGTGCGTCGAAGTTTGATCGAAAAATGGACGGCGTGATTGGCGATACGGCCCCGTTCGACAGCTTTCGCGAGGTGGCGAGAGTGGAGTGGGATACCTTGTTGTTCTTCTTTGGCGTGATCATGTGCGTTGGCGGACTGGGCTTCATTGGTTACCTGGAACATACCTCGGTCTATCTTTATGGCCAGCTGGGTCCAACTACCGCCAACGTGTGGGTCGGCATAATTTCAGCGCTGGTCGACAACATTCCGGTGATGGTTGCGGTATTGGAGATGAATCCCATGATGAGTGCCCAGCAGTGGATGCTGGTCACGCTTACAGCGGGTGTTGGCGGCAGTCTTCTCTCCATCGGATCTGCGGCGGGAGTTGCGCTGATGGGCCAGGCCCGGGGCCATTACACGTTTTTTGCGCATCTTCGCTGGACGCCGGCGATAGCGCTGGGTTATGGCTTAAGTATCTGGGTCCACATGATTGTCAACCGGGGCTTCGCGGTTGTGATGCCCGGAGGCTAGTAGTCCAACAAGCAGGGTTAGTGCGGGGCGCTGCTGCGTGCCGCATTAACGCTTTGCTGCAGGGTTTCAAGGTCTGCTTCACGTAACGTGCTGCGCAGGAAGTGCCCGTTTCTCTGCTGCCGCGCAAGCAGCAGGTAGTGCTCGGCCGCATCTGTTTCGCCAGCCTCCAACAACCACACGACCTGTTGGAGCCGAATGTCGATTTGCGGGTTTGCTGCATACGATAAATCCAATTGTTCAAGGGCCAGGCCGAGATTTCCTTCCATACGGTAGGCAATACCCTTGTGGTAGTGAGTCGCCCCTCGAACAGCACGACTTCGTGCCATGATCGGATTTCGTAACAAGGCATCCATAATGGCATGTAGCTCCGCAAAGCCGAATGCATCACAGGTATTGGCCATGGCGTTGGCGGTAAGCGGAGCCAGGTAAGCGATGACCTGAATGTCATAGTTGCTGCGTTCAAGAAGTTTCTGTGTCGCGGTGATCTGCTCTGCCGTCAGCACGTTGAGAATACAGCGCAGATTGAGAATGCTCAGTCGGGTAGCCGCATGTTTCGGAAATTTTACGGACAGATTCTCCTGCATTGCCAACGCGTCCGGATATTGGTGTGCAATGATCAATTGGTTTGCTACGTATTGTTGCGCTCGCAGTGAGTCGGGGTGCTCGACCAACGCGGTTTGCATGAGTCGTTTTTCGTCACCCCACGGGGCCGCGCCTTGCCAGGTAAGGAAACATTCCATACCAACAAACAGGAACAGGATCAGTGGCAGCAAGCCGCGTATTTTTTTTCCGAGATACGGCAATAAAGAACATATCGCGATCAGCGGTCCGAGCAAGGCCAGGTAGTTGCGGTGTTCAAAGTATAACTCCAGCGCGAGTGGGCCCGCTTCGAGGCTATTGCCGGCAAAAAACCAAAGTATTCCAAAACTGATAAAAGGCCATATTTTCCGAAATCTTGCAGCGAGAAATATTGATGTCGCGATGCCGAGCAAACTTATCAAGGTGATGACAGGGTCGAGCACGCCTCGTGAAACCGGAAAGTCGTCGTGAAAGATCCCGAGCCCCGACAATCGTGGGGCGACAATTTGTTGAAAATAGTCAACCAGCACCACCGCTTCTGTCAGAAGTCGCTCCTGCATCGTAAATGGTCGCAGCTCGAAACTGGCCAGTGTGCTGTGCCAGTTGACTATCATGTAGCCAAATAGAACCAGCAGCGGAACGCAAAACAGGACAATCAGTGCACGCCTGTATCGCCGGGTGAGAGCGGATGAACTGAATACCGTTAGTTCGATAACAAGGGCGTAAAAAGGGAGCAAGATCCCCGTCTCTTTGCTGAACAACGCGAGCAAACCAGAAACACCCATGCCGCCAATAATCCAGGCCCAGGCGACACGCGGTTTATCCGGAAGAAACTGGCGGCCATGCATATAACAAAGCAGGCCCGCCAGTGTGAACAGGCTGCTCAGCTGTGTCATGCGCTGGATAATGTAAGCGGTGGTCGATACGAGCAACGGATGCAGCAACCAAAGCGTCATGCATAGCAGGGCAAGCTTTGCAGCAGTTTCTCGCTTGTGAGCTGTTGAAAAAATCAGTCGAGCCAGCACAAATACCAACAGCCCGTTAATGAGATGGATAATGAGATTGGTGATCCGAAACGGGCGGGGATCGGTCGGCCAGGTTTGACCGTCAAGGGTGAAGCTGACCAGGCTCAAAGGGCGGCCCAGCGGCCCCGCCTGTCCGCCCGTTATGAAGTCAATGTAGTGATCGGCCGAGGTAAGACCACCACGGTCCCCCAGCAGCTCAAGATTGGGGATGTCGTCAAACAGAAACGGCCCGCTGAGCGATGGCCAGTAACACATCACGGTCAGCAAGAACGCAGCAAAAATTCCGCTAATGATTGCAGCCAAATGGCGGTGGTGAACTATCGCAACATTCTGCTCTATTTGCACAAGATTCCAGTTAGTGGCCAGTCGTTTTTACTATACCTGCATGTCCCCGGTTCCTGTTAGTGCGCTCATCAAATCGTTTCCATAAATGCCGTCATGGTGTTGATCAGCGGTATCAGTGTGCCGACCAGTGGGTATGAGCCGACCGACGGTCCGATTTAGCCGATGAATGACAGAATTCCCGGTGCTGCGATGGTTCAAAATACATATGAACAAGCGTTATCACAGGGAAAGACAATGAATTCACATAATACAAGTGCAGAGCGAGACATACGGCAAGAGCCCGTGCGTGTTATCGAACCGAACCGGGTCGAGGCAGATGAACTCTCGATATCAGAAGAGTTCGATCAAGGCGGCGACCCTTACAACAACACGGGTCAACACGTCATCATAAAGGCCAATATCGATCTGCAGGACTAGGCGGTCTACCCAATCCTGGAGGGCTCCCTGCAAGGGCCATACGCTGCCGTATTGCTAATGGCCGAAGTTGGCTCGAACACCGATGTAGCCGGCACGCCCTGACGTCCGGTATCCGAATACCTGCTCATAATCTTTATCCAGCATATTGCTGCCCCTGACGAACAATGTGACGGAAGCTGTCGCCTGATATTGTGCGGCAAGGTCGAGCAACCAGTAGTTGCTTAAAGTTACGATCTCGGAGGGGTCAGGCCACGGCGGAAAGAAGATATCCGTTCGGCTACCGCTGTAATCGGCATTCAGAGAGGCGCTGAATTTTTCGTTTTCTGTTTGATAATCCAGAGACAGGCCACCTGAATGTTTTGGGCGACGCAATTCACGAACGTCGTTACCGAGGAAGTCTTGCTCCGTCGAATCGGTGTATGTGTAATTTGCGCCCACGCCGAAGGATTCGTTGATATTCCAGTGCGTGGCCAATTCGATGCCTTTTCGTTCACTTTTTCCCTGCATATTTTCCGCGGATGACAAAAAGGTCACGGGATCGAATACAAAGCCATTGATTTCATCTTTCAGGTCTTGCTTAAACAAGGAAACCTGAAATTGCAGTGCTCCGTCAGAAGATCGCCGGTCGAATCCAACGTCGTAAGACGTTGAGCGTTCGGGTTTCAGCGCCGGATTGCCGACGAACTGCCCGGGGAAGAAACCGAAACGCTCGAGAAACGTTGGATTCTTTTGGCCGGTACCGACACTGCCGCGTAGTGTGGTGGATTCTGACAACGCATAGGCGAGTGACAATCGACCGTTTACGGCGTCATCGAAATCACTATTGTTGTCGGCGCGCGCACTGACGATCCAGGTCAATCGCTCGACAGACAGTCCCTGGAATTCAAGGATGGCGCTGCTTACATCCATTTTCTGCGTTTGATTGGGGTCGCCGAATACAATCGCGCCGCGCTGCTCAAATCCAGTCTCTTCATGTTCCAGAGCGAGCGACAGCAGGTTTTCGCCGACGTGGATATCTGCCTGGTAGGCGAACGTAATTCGATCTGACGCCGTTGATGAATCCTCGATCCCATCAATGAGATTGTGGTTGTCCGACTCGAAGTAACGAACATTGAGCCGCTGTGTTACACGGCTATCGTCTCGCTGCAAGCTTGCTCCGGCTTGTGCGTAAAGATTACGCGTGTCGCTTGCGACATCGCCGTCCGTCGGCAGACCCGTCAGGAAGAAATCGACGGGATCAAATTGTGAGTAAGCATCGACGGTTCGCAAACCGAAGTTCAATGATAATGATTCTGTTGCAGAAAACTTCGCTGACACATTCGCCGTGGTTAAATCCGAATCATCCTTTTCGCTACCGGTTCGGGAGATGTTGCTGCCATCAGTGGCGAGGCTTTCGATGCCAGCTTGCAACGACCACCAGTTGCCAGCGAGTACACCATTAAGGCCTCCGTTGGTGGTGCTGAATGAGCCACCTTCCGCGTAAGCGTCGATACCCGGTCCGGAATGCTCGGATCGCGTGATGATATGCACAACGGCTGACACAGCGTCGCTGCCCCACAATGAACTCTGCGGACCCCGAATGATTTCGATACGCTCGATATTGCCGGTGCTCAAGTATTCCCAACGAAATTCGTCACCGGTCGCCGGGTCATTGGCACGAACCCCATCGATGAGTACCAGGATGTGATTGGCTTCCCCGCCACGAACCCGAACCTGAGTCTGGGAGCCAGTGACGCCCGTTTGGCTCACCGAAAATCCAGGCACCGTGCGCAGCAAGTCCGACACGTAGCGGGCTTCACGTCGTTCAATTTCATCGCGCGTGATAATCGTCGACGCGCTACCAATTTGGGTAACAGACAGAGCAGTACGGGCGCCGGTCACGACGATTTGGTCGATATTATCCTGCCGTGAATTATCGGCAATGGCGATATGGCTCGACAGCAAGGCACAGCCAAGTGCAAACAAATAAATGTGGGCTTTCATGATTCTCTCCCGCAAGTATCCCCGGACCTGCGATAATGCCGATCGTTTGGGGAGGGTGAGAATCGAGTTCCCGTGAATCGCCCGCCGCGATCGAACAGTGGATTGTCGACGGGCCGGTCTCCGGACTCATGAGTAAGCATTGAAAATCGCTTGTTTTGGTCGCCTTCCCACGCTATTGCGCAGTGGCTTAGTGACCAAACGACTCATTTACCGTTGCGGGGGCAGTGACGGGATGGCTGATATTGTCGATCAACGCACCGTCTTCCCGTTTAATGCCTGTTGCCAGACATTCACCTGTCGAGGTTCGGGTGAACTCTAACCCAGGCGAGAGCATCAGGCAAATCCGGTCGCCGCGCTCGCACAAGTCGGCTATGCTGGTCCTGATTCGAGGGAATGCCATGCGTTATCGAAGACTTTTTTTACTTTTTTTGACCTGTGTGACGGTACCGGCTTTTGCACAGAATGAGGCCGATGTAGAAGCATTTAACCAGGCTTGGGCCTCTTACAAAACCGCACTCGACTCCTCCGAAGTCGATTCGATCATCGAGTCATCGGGGGAGGTGCTGGATGTTGCGGCACGCTTGTTCGATTCGTCGGATGAACGGATGCCGCTCTTCATGCTGAATCACGCTAACGCCCTTATTCGAGGTAATCGTTTCGATGAGGCGCGCATCGTGTTGCAGCGTGCACTCGAATTGTCCGCAGATATCCACGGCAAGGACGCTGTACAACTCGTCGCCATACTCTCCAGTCTTGCCAGGGCCCACAACGAGTTTGAAGACAGGGCCAAGCAGCGCTATTACCAACGGGCAAAAAAAATTCAGCAACGTGAGAGCGGAAAAGACAGTGAGGTCTATTTGGACTTGATGTTAAGTGCTGGAACCGATATCTATTCAAGCGGCGATATTTCGGCGAGTAAGTTCTATTTGCAAAGAGCGTACGACGGTTTTCTGAAACTTGGCGGTCCTGGAGATTTCAGGACAGGTGTCGCTGCCTATGTCCTGGCAAAGATAGACTTCGGCCGTCAAAGATACAAACAGTCAACGACGCATCTACTGGACGCATTGGTGGCATTCCAGGGTGAGGATGATGCTAGCGTTCGGTATCAGCTCCATACCCGGGCATTGCTCGTGCATGCCTATGAATCCCAGGGTAAGTCGGATCTTGCGACCGAACATTGTGTCGCGATCGGGCGAGTCAGCAAGTTGAGGGCAGATCAGGAATATCAACCGCTGTTTCGAATGGCACCGCGGTATCCGCAGGCGATGTTGGCTAAAGGATCTGAAGGATTCGTCGACCTGGCCTTTACCGTCGATGAATCCGGTATTGTTCGAAATGTTGAGGTCGCCGAACTGGGGCCAGGCGACCGTGGCTTCAAAAAAGCCGCGATAGAGGCTGTGAAGCGATTTCGATACGCACCCAGGTTCGAAGACGGCGTGGCTGTGTCGGTTGACAATGTCAAGACACGCATCTCGTTTGAGTTGGCGAATTAGCCGGAATCGAGTCGAACTTTACCGGTGACCGGCATCTAAACAAAGGCGTTTTGACCCCCGTATTATTGATTTCGTCAAGCCAAGGATTTTTTGTGTTTTCGATTCATCGTACATTTTCAGTTGCCGTTACCCTGGCTGTATGGTTTGCATTGTCTGTAACCGCTTTCGCGTCAGATGAGCTGGCCACCCAGGTCGATCTTTCCTACGAGCGATTCCAGCTCGACAACGGTTTGACGGTACTGGTGCACTCCGACCATTCGACGCCAACCGTATTCGTGGGTATGTGGTATGGCGTAGGGTCGAAGGATGAGCCCGAAGGCAAGACCGGTTTCGCGCACCTGTTCGAGCACCTCATGTTCCAGGGCAGCGAAAATCACGAGGGCGAGTATTTCACACCGTTCACCGATGCCGGTGCTACTGGCATGAATGGCACGACGAACGAAGATCGAACCAATTACTACGCAACTGTTCCGTCGGGCGCGCTGGATATGGCGTTGTGGATGGAGAGTGACCGGATGTCACACCTGCTTGGAGCTATTACGCAGGACGTGCTTGACGAACAGCGCGATGTGGTACAAAACGAAAAGCGCCAGGGAGAGACACGCCCCTATGCACAAATGGGCGACAAGATTCGCGCCGGCCTTTACCCGCTGGATCATCCGTACCGGCATCCAGTCATAGGATCGATGGATGACCTGAATGCCGCTTCACTTGACGACGTGCACGAGTGGTTCAACGCGTATTACGGTGCGTCCAATGTGATATTGGTGTTGGCCGGTGACATTTCACTTGAGGATGCCAAAGCAAAAGTCGAACACTATTTTGCTGCAGCGCCAACGGGTATACCGCTGTCGCACCCGAAAAAGTGGGTTCCGAATATCGCTGAAAATCGTGAAGAGACAATGTACGACAAGGTGGGTCAGACCCGTATTTCGCGCGTCTGGGCATTACCCGGTTTGAACGACAGGGACACGTCGCTGATGTATCTCGTCAACGATTCTCTGGTCGCCAACAAGAATTCTCCACTGCGCAAAAAGCTCGTGGATGAGCTGCAGCTTGCGACGAGTATTCGAGGCAGCGCATACGGGCGCGTAATGAGCGGTGAGTACAATCTGACGATCGACCTGCGACCGGGGGTCACACCGGAACAGGTCATGCCAATCGTCGACGCGGTTATCGCGGAGTACCTCGCAAGTGGCCCGGACCAGCAGATTGTAGAAAACGCGAAACTTGCGGTGAAGATGTACATTCTTGGCGCGCTGGAAACCGGCTCGCAAATCGGACGCCTGTTAGCTGAAGGTGAGTTATTTTCAGGCGATCCATTATTCATCAATACCGAGCTCAAATGGTTGAATGCTGCGACGGGCGAAGAGCTTCGCCAGGTTGCCAGTCGCTGGCTCAGCCGTGGTTACTATCAACTGACCGTCGAACCGTTTCCCGAGTACAAGAGCGCCGAGGCTACAGTGGATCGCTCGTCAATCCCGGCGGTGACTACGAAATCCGATATCCAATTCCCCGAGATTGAGATGGCGACGCTCAAAAACGGTATTAAGCTGGTGGTCGCAAATCGTGGCAGCATACCGCTGGTTGATGTCTCCTTTCAGTTCGAGACAGGGGCGACAGCGGCTCCTGCTGATGCTCCGGGATTGCCGGTGTTTGTGTTCGGGCTGATGGATAAAGGCACGAAGAACTACGACGCAAACGAACTGGCCGCGGCGAAAGACAAGATCGCGATGAGTGGGGGGTTCGTGGCTGGCGATGAAAACAGTGCACTACAGTATCGAATTCTGACGACTAAGCTTGAGCCGTCGCTGGGTCTTGCGGCCGAGATGCTGCGCCATCCTGTGTTTCCACAGGATGAGCTGGATAAGCTGAAAGCCCAGATGCGTGCTTATCTTTCGAATCTGCAACATGCGCCATCGAGAGCGGCGAGCAGTCTTTTCGATCGCGCAATTTATGGCGCGGAAAGTGCGAAGGGGACGGTGTGGACGCCCGAACTGGTTGAGCAGGTCGATCGCGCCAGACTGCAAGCCTGGCATACTTCAGAGATCGCTCCTGACAACATGACGATTTACATGATCGGTGATATCAGTCTGGATGATGCCGAGAGGGCCGCAAACAAGGCGTTCGGCAAGTGGTCGGCGAAAAACTCCTCAGCGCGTCGCGATATTGGCGCTGCTGCGAAGAGTTTCGGTGGCCGTGTCATTCTCGTCGATCATCCCGGCGCAGCTTCCAGTACGATTATTGCGGGCCGCGCGATTGCACCATTCGATGCGAGTACCTGGAGCACCCTGTCGATGATGAACCGGACTCTCGGCGGCGCATTCGAGGCACGCCTGAACATGAACCTGCGCGAGGACAAGGGCTGGTCGTATGGCTACTATTCCGGGATTAGCCGCAACACGAGCGGGGACATGACGTTCCGCACCAGTGGCCAGGTACAAACAGACAAAACGGCTGACAGCATGCAGGAGATCAGGCGAGAGCTTGAAGAATTCGTATCGACGCACCCGGCGACAGCGGAAGAGATCGCGCGGATCAAGTTAAACCGGGTCCGGTCATTGCCCGGATCATTTGCCACCAACGTTGGTTTTCTCGGCAGCATGATCGATTCTGCCAGTTACGACCTGCCATTCGATTATGCGGAGACGGCGGCTGAACGTATTGATGCAGTGACACTCGATGATGTGCGAGCGGCCGCCAAAGAGATTGTGGACACAAGCGATCTGACCTGGCTGGTTGTCGGTGATCTCGCAAAAATAGAGGAGCAGGTTCGGGCGCTGGACTTTGGCACTGTCGAAGTCTGGGATGCGTTCGGAAACAAGTTGCGATAGGCGACCAGCTTAAGCCGATGTCGATACTGCAACTTGGTTTTCGCCCGTTCTATTCGCTGGCGGCGTTGTTCGCTATCGTTGCGATGATCCTGTGGTTGTGTGCATTCGCAGGTTTCTCAGGCACCGGTAGTTATCTGTACGGCGTGGTCTGGCACAGCCATGAAATGTTGTTTGGCTTCGCCACCGCCGTAATCGCCGGCTTCTTGTTGACAGCCGTTCGCAACTGGACCGGACTGCCAACACCGACCGGTGCGGTGCTGGCAATGCTGGCGATGCTTTGGCTCGCCGCTCGAGCATTCATCATCAGGGGACCGGCACCACTTGCAGCGCTGATCGATGTGATGTTTTTGCCAGCGCTCGCTATCGCAATCGCCGGCCCGATATTGCGCAGCAGGAACAGGCGCAATTACAAAGTGCTTGCAATTATCCTGGCCCTGGCCGTGTCACACGGTGTATTTCACCTTGCCAGCCTGGGGTATGCGGAAGCGTGGCTGGCACGAAAATCATTGTTCGTGAGTATCGACATCGTCATCCTGTTGATGGCTATCATAGGTGGCAGAGTGATTCCGGCGTTCACACGTAATGCAATTCCGGACGCCGGATCGCGCCATGAACCGTGGGTGGAGGTGATCACCTTTGCATCGATGATCGTCGTCATCGCTGCCAGTGTTCTTAGAGGGCCGTGGGCGGCACCACCCGTGTTGACAGCAACGTTTCTGGTCATTGTCGCCGCCGCGCACGCGATTCGACTGGCGCTGTGGAACCCCGTGAAGACGATACGAAATCCGTTGCTGTGGATGATGCCGGTTGCGTATTCATGGCTGCCGCTTGCGTTTTTTCTGCGTGCGCTTGCGGCGATGAGCATCGTGCCGGCCAGTGCCTGGATACATGCTGTGACCATTGGTGCCGTTAGCGGTCTCATGCTCGCAATGATGATGCGCAGCTCATTAGGTCATACGGGTCGACAACTCGTTGCAAGCAGGCTCGACATGACGGCCTTTCTGCTACTGCAGTTGGCCGCCATCATTCGGGTCCTCGCAAGCATTGTGGCCGGGGACACATACCCGCAATGGATAACCGCCTCCGGCCTGATCTGGGCTCTCGCTTTCCTGATTTTCGCGATACGTTATTTGCCGATGCTTGGTCGTCCACGAGTGCTGGACCACTAGGGGTCTGCGCGGTAGAAAGTACTCCTACTGCAAAAGCACCACAGCGGTCCATTTTTCCGTTCTTTTTCGTTGCGTAGTCCCACTATGCGCCTCAAAAGAACGAAAAACTGGCCTCGCTGTGGCACTTTTTCGCTACGGATATTTCTACCGCGCAGACCCCTGGCCCCAAAAATGCTTCGCTGGCAGTGTCACCATGCCGTGGTCATAAACGAGTCCGCCATCGCGGTCTTTCCTGATCAGCAGCGGGCCATCGATATCGACGAAATCGCACAACTGCGCGATGACATGGGACGGTGCCATTGACAGCGAGGTGCCACCCATGCAGCCGACCATCAAACCGAGACCACGCTCCCTGGCCGCGCGCGCCAGTTCAAGACCGTGTGTCAGGCCGCCGCATTTGTCGAGCTTGATGTTAATCATCTGATAGCGACTTGCGGCAGCATCAAGCTCTCCGAGATGCTGGCAGGATTCGTCCGCGCACAGAGGTGCTGCCGATTCGTAGCCTTCAAGTACCTGATCCTCGCCACGCACCAAGGGTTGCTCAATCATCAGTACACCAAGCTCGTGCAACGCCGGGCCAAATTGTTGCAATTCATCAAAGGTCCAGCCCTGATTCGCATCGACAACCAGTCGCGAGTCCGGGCGCGCTGCTCGTATTGCCTCGATACGTTCGACCGGGCGATCGTTACCGAGTTTTACTTTGAACAACGTCAGGTCAGCCGCTGCAGTCGCTTTTGCCGCCATTTGTTCGGGTGTGTCTTCAAGGCCGATCGTGAATACGGTTTCAACGGGATCGGGTATGACTCCGGCAGTCTGCCAGGCGCTCCTGCCCGACAGTTGCGCCTCGAGATCCCAAAGCGCAGAGTCCACGGCGAATCGTGCGCCTCCAGCCGGCAACAGGTCCAATAGTTCCTGGCGGCTGATACCGTGGGAAATGTCTCCGCTTATCGCTTCGATTTGCTGCGTCATCGACTCGAGGGTCTCTCCCAGGTAAGGGACGCCCATGGCTTCGCCGCGACCGATCACGCCATGCTGGTTAATCTCGCAAACGATGCAGGGGAAAGCGTCCCAGACGTGACGTGAGATTCGAAACGGCGTGATGCAGGGCCAGGACTCGGAGCGAATACTTACGATTCTATTCATGATGCATACTTCAGTAGAAAATTGGCTATGGGCGTTATACCGGTCGCGACAGGATCAACACAGGGCAGGCCGAGCTTGCTTTGTAAGCCGGACAGGTAATTGTCCCGCTCGAAGTCGTCCATCTTGGAAGTATTGATACTGATGCCGGCACAAAAACACCGTGCATTCGTGCGTCGCGCCATTCGCAGTGCGTCGTCGATGACCTCGTCGAGTTCGGGTATCGGGTAGTCACCGACCGTTCCATCGACATTGCTGCGTTCGGCATCGTGGCAAAGAACGATCGCATCGGGCTGCGAGCCGTGCAGCAGGCCGAGCGTTACGCCGGAATAACTCGGGTTTAACAACGAGCCCTGCCCCTCGATAACGTCCCAGTGATCCTCGTCATTGTCGGGTGACAGTACCTCCGCGGCGCCTGAAATGAAGTCGGCGACCACCGAGTCAATCGGCAGGCCTTCGCCAGCGATCATGATGCCGGTTTGGCCGGTCGCCCTGAACGTCGCTTTGATACCTCTGCGCTCAAGTTCGCGATGCAGGGCGAGCGCGCTGTATTTCTTGCCCACAGCGCAATCGGTGCCCATCGTCAATACCCGTTTGCCGGTGCGTGGCCGGCCATCGGCAACGGGAAGTCCTGCGGGTGGCACCCGGACATCGACCAAGCGGGCACCGCTGTTGCGGGCAGCGGTGACCAGTTCGGGAATATCCGAGAGCCTCGTATGCAGGCCCGCGGCGATGTTGAGGCCAGCAGCCGCAAGCTCGATCAGTTGCGGAATCCAGTGCTCGGGAATTTGCCCGCCCTGCGGCGCAACACCGACGATAACCGTTCTTATGCCCGCATTGGTGGCGTCCGTTATCGACATCTCCGGCAAGTCGAGATCGACAGGGCAGCCGGGAAGGCGCATTTGCCCGATGCAGTGATCAGGCTGCCAATAGGCGATTCCCGCACCGGTCTTGGCGTGGTGCCTGTCGGGAACGTCGCCCAGGTAAATGAGGTAGGGCGGATCGAGGCTTATTCTTGTTATTGGCATGCGAGGTGATCATAGATTAATCCACCAAATTAACCAATCGCGACACTCTTCGCAGGTGCAACATACTCATGCATTCTTGCTATCCTTCGGGCCGGGAGGATTGCATGGCAGCATCATTTATTCGGGAACTGAAACGACGCAACGTTTTTCGTGTTGCCGTGATCTACGTCATCGTCAGCTGGTTGTTGATGCAGATCGGCGACGTCATGTTTCCGGCACTGCGATTGCCGGAATGGACGACTACCATGCTGGTTGCATTCCTGCTGCTCGGCTTTCCGATCGCCCTGGTCCTTTCCTGGGCCTTTGAGGCAACACCGCAGGGCATCAAGCGCACGCGCGATGTCGAGCCGGGTGAATCGGTCACGGACCTGACCGGGCGCAGGATCAACTACTTTACTATCACCGTACTTGCTATTGCGGTTGTATTCCTGCTCGCGAAAGACCTGTTGAGGAATGATCCTGCGCCGTCGGCGGTGCCGGCTGGAATGGATCGTTCTATCGCGGTATTGCCGTTCGCCAATGGAAGCGCTGCCGCCGAGAACGCAGCGTTTTTTGCCGCGGGTGTGCAGGACGAGCTACTGACGCTGCTGTCGAAGCTGGGCGGAATCAAGGTTATTTCCCGCACCTCTGTCGAGAACCTCAAGGACGGCCTTAGCATTCCCGAGATTGGCAAGGTGCTTGGCGTCGCAACGGTGCTTGAAGGGCAGGTCCAACGTGCCGGCGACAACCTGCATATTAATGTACAGCTGATCGATGCAGTCCATGAAGATCACCTTTGGGCGACCACCTATGACCGCAAGCTGACTGCAAGTAATGTTTTCGAGACACAAAGCGAGATCGCAAGAACGATAGCGGCATCCCTGCATGCAGAACTGTCGGACAGTGACGAAACGATCCTGAACGACATACCGACTGAAAATACCGAGGCACTTCGATTGTATATGCTGGGTCGTCAGCTTACGGGTCGCAACTCGTTCGTGTCCCTAAAACAAGCCGAGCGTTACTTTAAAGATGCGGTCGCACTGGATCCCGAGTATGCAGAGGCCTGGGCAGCATTAGCGAGCGTCTACAGCTTAATGCTGCAGACCGGGTTAATCGAGGTAAAAGAGTATATTGCCGCTGCCAAACCGGCTGTTGCAAGAGCATTGCGACTTGACCCTCTGTTGCCGAGGGCGTATGCAGAGCAAGGTACTCTGGATTGGCGTTCCGGTGAGCTTGGCGCTGCCGAAGTGTCCTTTCGACAAGCGCTCAAGCTCAATCCGAAAGACACGGCAAGTTTGCGAATCTATGGATCGTACTTGCGTTTCACCGGCCGGCCGTCAGATGCAATACCCGTAATTGAGCGTGCGCTGGACAGCGATCCGTTGTCTGTGTCGACATTGTTCGACCTGGGACAAGCGGAAATGTTAGTCGGGCATCCACAGCGTACGATTCAATACGCGCAACGAAGCCTGGAAATAGACCCGGCCAGTGTTTACGGTTACGTGGGCAAGTTGCAGGCAAATCTCTGGATGGGCCAGCTGGCGGATTCATGGCCACGGTCCATCAAGGTCATTGAAGCCGATCCGGAAGATTTCGAAACGATCTCGCATTTCGCGGTCCTCGCGGAAACATTGCAAGCGAGTGCATGGTCCGATCGCTATATAGACCCGGCGCGATCAATCG
>Ga0114931_10000538_pt1 | contig 45853 bp, 35 predicted proteins | sample 2SBtaG_FD_89579 | JGI IMG/M metagenome (GOLD analysis project Ga0114931, IMG submission 89579) | Deep subsurface microbial communities from Kolumbo volcano to uncover new lineages of life (NeLLi) - 2SBTROV14_V59a metaG | ecosystem: Environmental > Aquatic > Marine > Volcanic | place: Kolumbo... | reverse complement strand
TTCCCTGATGAGGGACTCACCGTGCCTATGCCGACGTTGCCAGAGGAAGGAGGTTCAATTATCAAGTTATTGCTGTTTGTTGTATATAATTTGGAAGTTTGAAACTGATCTCGCAAATTCGTATTGCTGAAATTATTGCCAACGAAGAGTGGACCATTGTTTATTTTCTTTACGCTGACGTGATCCATCAAAGTTACTGCATCGGAAGAAGCTCCGTAATTGATAAGGACGAGAACTCGCACGAATTTCGTGCCGACAGGAAAGTTTGGATAAGAGGTACCTTCTCCAGTTGTAGTTGCATTAAACTTATGCCATGTACCATCGGCAGGAATTGCGTAACCAGATGAGGCGAAGTAACAATAAGTACCACAGGGAGCTGTAGTAATAACAGTTTTGTTCACGTCATAAGCTTTGTAGCCAAAGTAAATTACTCCGGGAGTGACTCCAGCGACAGTTTTTTGGAAAAAGCCCTCAAGCTCTATCACGTCATAATCTGGATCAACGGGTATATAATCGTTTGAAATTACTGTAGAGCCTCCATTTGCTTGAGCAGAGTATGTCCCTGCATATGAGGTTGTGGAAATGGTATCAAAGCCAGACCATCCCTCTAGTGTTCCTGTTTCAAAATCGCCGTTGTATACCCAGTTATCACTGGATGGATTAAGATAGCCTCCTTGATATACGCCACCACTTACAACCAGATCAGAATCTGCATTTAGTTGTCCTGTTATGCGTGCAGTGCCACTAACATCCAATTTATAGCTTGGCCCTGTCGTCCCCACTCCAACATACCCACTACTCTCATCCAAAAACAACATCTCAGCAGAAGCGTCATTGTAAAACCTGATATCGCCATTTCCTGCCGTGAGCTGTACCGCATTTCCACCCTGGGAATACACATTGGCAAGTGTCTGATTGTCGGTCCCAACTCCCGATGCATCGATCCAATCAGTCCCTGATGCCGTCGTCGAGAGGACTTGACCCGGAGTACCGACTGAATTGTTTTCATCATAGAGCTGAGCTCGAAGTCGTACATCACCATTCACATCTAATTTTTTCGTTGGACTCGTGACACCGATGCCTACATTGCCATTTGCGTCAACCATGAGCGCTTCGGTCCCAGCGGCAGTTACTGTAAACGGCTTCAAAGCTGAACTAGTGGCTGTTGCGACATTAAAAAGATATCCCGTACCCGAATTGCTTGCGGTGTCGGTCAGGGTAAAAAGATCATTTGCGCCGGTCGAGTTGCCATAGGTCAATGCTGTGGTATATGACCCCATAGATACAGCAAGATTTGCAAGCGCATCTTGTAGTCCAGACCATGCGACATTTTTCGCTTGAAACGCATAGGGTGATGCAGTGAATCTCACCCGAGGAGTCATTTCGGAATCTGCACCAACGGTGATCCCGAGCCAGATCGCATCTTGATTGAAATCAACGCCGGTAAGACTTGTGAGTGACCCCAACTCAACTCGGAAGATTCCATCAGTTACCGTGACATCGTTGACTCCAGTATGTGCTTCTGTCCAGAATGCCGTCCCGCCACTTGAGACGGTATACAGTTTGAAGGTGATATCATAACCAGTATCTGCAACATTGAGTCCTGTATCATCAACGAGCTTTCCTTGGAAGTTAATAGTTTCTCTGATTCCAGTGGTAGCAAATACTGAAGAGATTGAAGGAACGGTATAAACTACAAGAACAACTGCCAACAGTATGGCTATTTTCGAAAAAGATAATGCTTTATTTATATAGCTAAACCTATTCATTTGTTCAAATTTATTACTCTATGAAATAGAGGGTCATATAGTCAGTATAGGCAAAGACACGTATGAGTTTCAAGTCTTATATATACAATAAGTGCTATCATCTTTAAATTGTTAAATTGCGGAAGATTGTTATTTATTGATTGTTGTAACAAGCAATAGTAATTGAATTCACTATAAACACATCAATATTCCTGTTTATCCAATTTTTGTGACATTCATTATCCTAAAAAAATATGATGCTAAGTTAGGCTGTTCCACCAACAATTCTAGCAATTTAACAATGTAACAATTTATTGTTTTTTATACATTTGTAAGAAAATACTATGAGTATTTTCAGCGCTGAGAGAGATATGTCTAATTGATCAAATAGTTTATACAAAAAAGCCCCTTTTTACCTTTTTTGCTTTCTTTTTTCACGACTGTTAATTAGTGTCATAAATTTCTTTGACACACTATTTATAGTGTTTGAGGCTTTAAGGTAGGAAGAAATTCATCTATCAACCGGTCATTCTGAGAGATTCCCGCCTTCGTGGGAGAAGGATCCCACTTACTGTCATCCTGAGTGAGCGTAAGCGACCGAAGAATCCATGTATCGATACTGCTACACTTTAATAACTTCTCATTTCTAATTTTCGCTATAATGAATACATGCGAAATGTCATTCTGTTTGCACTATGCTGTTTTCTCCTCACGACACCAGGCGTATTTGCTGGTCCGTCGAGTACCAACTACGAACTGAGAAACTATGACTTTGGGAGCGGTGGAACCGAAGATTCCAGCTCAACCAACTTCTCATTATTTGGTATTGCAGGAGAAGGATCTCAAGGAAATCTGTCATCAGGAAATTTTGGCATTGGTGCTGGACTTCCCCATACGATCATGCCCGCACTTCCCCCCGCACCCACATTTACCAATCCAGGAAATACCTATGATCGACTCCATATTGTCCTTGCTACTGCAGGCAATCCGACCGACACCACCTATGCGATCGCCATCACCGAAAGTACTGACACCAACTGGGACAACATCAGATATGTGCAAAATGACAACACGCCGGGGACCGTACTCGGACTCGAAGATTTCCAAACCTATTCAGCGTGGGGCGGAGTATCAGGAAGCTATATTACAAATCTGTCAGAAAATGTGACATATAAGGTAAAGGTGAAAGCACGGCAAGGAAATTTCACGGAAACGGGATGGGGTCCTGAAACGACGGCGACAACCGACGTCCCCACCCTCACCTTTGGTGTTGACTCTGACTCAATCGAGTTTGATGCACTCTCAAGCTTGAATAGTTTTACTGATTCATCACAATCTACGGTACTGACTACATCGACGAATGCATATAATGGATATCTCATCTATGGATATGCGACGCAACCGCTTACTTCGGGGGCAAATACCGTCCCTCACTACGCAAGCCCCAATTCTGCACCCACAACCTGGACAGGATACGGACTTGGATATACAACTGATGACGCTAATCTCGTGGGTGGTACCGCAAATCGCTTTACCAGCGGTGGACCAAAATATGCAGGATTTACCGGGACCTCACCAGGTGATCCAGTAGCAGATACTACCGGACCAATACTTTCAACAATTAGCAGTGAAGATTACACCATCTCGTATCGCGTCAGCGCGGACCCACACAGTCCAGCTGGCGTCTATACTACAACATTGATTTATATCGTCGTTCCAACTTTTTAGTCATCCTGAGTGTACCGAAGCCTGCCTGCCGGCAGGCAGGGATCCAGAAATGCATGGATTCTTCGGTCGTCACTATCGTTCCTACTCAGAATGACAACATTTTTTATTAAAATAGAGAAGATGCAAAAAATACTGATAAACACCATTACATACATCATAGTGTTCGTCGGACTTACGATGTTCTCCCCACATGTCCGCGCTCAGCAGTCACGTGAAGTACTGAGTATTTCTCCCTTTATTTTTAACCTTCGGCTCTCTCCTGGCGAGAAATATGAGCGTACCATGACCGTAAAAAATCTGCTTGATGTTCCTTTGCCCATCAAATTGACCGTTGAAGATTTTCTTGTGCAGGATGAAGATGGCGGATATGATTTTTCAAAAAATAATACTTCCTCAGTAAGGCCATGGATTACCCTAGAAGAAACCAACTATATTCTAGAACCAAAAGAGCGACAAGAAATAAAGATGACCATGCAAATCCCACAGAAAATCCCGTTTGGCGGCTATCAAGGCATCATCTTTGTACAACCGGTTCTTCCCGGTCAACAACAGTACAGCACCCTGCTCAATGCAAAAGTGGGCGCGCTGGTGCTGGCAAATATTGGATCACAGGCATACCAAATTCATCCAGCAAGAATACTCACGTTCGACATGCCACTCGTAACATTTTCAAAAGATGAGATACCGATCATGTTCCGTGTTCAAAATAATTCCCTCTATCATTTTTCAGCAAAGCCACGACTATCGTTTGACCCACTGTTGGGATCAGTGAAAACCTACTCAGTACTGGAACAGTTTTTGTTTCCGGGAAAAATCCGGCGATGGAACGAAACACTTGACCTGAAGGATCTAAAACCTGGAATATATGCGACAAAACTCCTCATCTCTGTGGGAAATGGTGTGCAGATCTCATCAACAAAATATATAGCATACATTCCACGGCTCTATGCGATCGCATTGATGCTGTTTTTGTTTGTTGTGATCGGCATCTTTTTCATTACAAAAAAACCGAAACATATTGCCCAATTTATCCGTATACTGATTAAGGGACGATAAACCGATATATTTTCTATTGACATGGTGACGGGATTATGTAAATATGAAGTAATCAGGTCAAATTACGGATATTCATTATGAAAAGAAGACAGTTTCTCAAGTTGATTAAATCTGCACTTATATTGACGACCATTGGTCTTTTGATTCTGGTGCCTCCTATATCAAATTACTTGCTATCGAAGGTCTACGCGGGCACGTTTACCCAAGCTGATTTAACAATCTCAGATTCTCGATCGGGATTGACCAGTGTCGAGTACGATTTTGACTTTACGACAACAGTCACAACTGGGATCAAAGAGCTTGATATTATCTTTTGTACTGCCACCACTGGAGCATGCTCTACCCCAACCGGAATCGATACCACCGGTGCTACACGATCTTCAGACAATCTTGCGGGAACAGGACGAACGGATACGTTTGGCGTCAATGGCACACTAAATGTAGGCGTCAGCACCACTGCTCCACAGGCCACACAGGCAGTCCAGATAGATTTCACCGGTATTACCAATCCTACGACAGCAGATACATCCTTTTATGCCCATATCATCACCTATTCAGATGCAGGTACCACAGAAATAGATTCTGCATGGGTTGCAGCAGCGGTTCTTACCTCAAGCTCTATTGCGGTTACTGCATCAATCGGCCCAACATTTACCTTTACCGTAGCTGGTGTCCAGCCTGGATCAGATGGATCTGGAATCGGAGATGAGATAGATAAAGTGAATAGTGCAACGCTCGATATCACCACAACTGCCTCAACAATCCCCTTTGGAACTCTTTCTGATGGGGATCCTAATATTGGTGCACACGATTTGACTGTCGCAACAAACTCTGTCAATGGTTTTGTTGTGACAACACGGTATATTGATGTGGGTAGTTCTGCACCACTTGTTGATGGATCAAATAACATCGACATATTCACCGGCACTGATGCATCTCCTGCTACTTGGAGCTCCCCAAATGGTACAGCATCAAATGTGAATACAGGATTCTTTGGATATACGACCGAGGACGTCACACTTGGCACCGGGACCACCAATCGATTTAATGCAAATAAATGGGCAGGTCCAGAGAATGTCACACCGAAGGAAGTATTTTATAGTGCGACCGCACCGGCAGGTGGTACAGAGTCTGAGCGCATCGGATGGCAGGCAGAGGTGAATGAACTTCAACCTGCTGGAGACTACACCGGAACGGTCATCCTTGTAGCGACACCCACCTACTGATATAATCCATGTATGCAAAAGAAAAAAAACCTTCTTTCTTTTCTCATCATCTTGGCAATTGTTGCTGTTACCATCTATATATTTTCTGCAACCTATTACGCACAAAGCTCTATCCCCGAACAATCCATTGAGATTTCACCACCCTCTCAAGAACTGGATGTTGACCCAGGTGAAACGGTGACATTCAAGACAATCGTTCGAAATAATGGAAATGTATCATATCCTCTCAATGTTCGTATAGAAGACTTCACTGCCTCAGGAGATGAAGGTCAAGTTGCATTAGTCGAAGATGGGCCCTGGTCAATCGCAAGCTGGGCGACCATTGAGCCATCAAAATTTGACCTCGATCCAAAAGAAGAACAAGAGGTGACCGTCACTCTAAACGTCCCACAACAAGATATTGGTGGGGGGAAATATGGGGCCGTTGTTTTTTCACGTGAAGGAGAAGGTGCAAAAAGAGCAGCAAGTGTCTCTCAGGAAATCGCCTCGCTCTTTCTTCTCAGAATATCAGGACCGATCAATGAGCATTTGAAAATCCTCAACTTTACTGCACCCAGTTTTGTGGAGTTTGGCCCCGTCCCATTTGAAATGAAATTTGAAAACACGGGAAATGTTCATGTGAAAACAACCGGTATAATCAGCGTAATGAATGTATTGGGAAAAAAGGTTGATGACATTGTCATTCCCCCAACCAACGTATTTCCGAAGGCCAAGAGAATAGTCAGGGCATCATTTGATGATGTCTTTCTGATTGGACCTTACCAAGCAGTTGCCATTATTTATTATGGCTCTAATAATAAAAGCATCACCACATACACACCATTTTTTGCGTTCCCAGTAAGAATTGTTGCAGCAATTATCTTTATCCTATTCCTGCTATTCCTCCTACGAAAACGTATCCAAAAAGCCATCAAGGCACTGACTGCAAAATCATGATACTATGATGATATGAAGCTCAAACTTTTTTCCATGTTGATCGTCGGATTTGTGATCGGATTTTATGCAAATGCACTCCTTATGTACGAGCCACCTGCTGTACTACTCAAATATAAAGAAGCTCAAGAGTTTGCAAAAAAAACACAGAGTGCTTTGACCAACAAAGATAATGAAGAAGTTACGGTTGAGTTCAATGGGACACAGTTTGTCCCTGATCAAGTAGTTACCAAAGTTGGAAAACGGATCAATATATATAATCAAAGCGCTGATCATGGCATGCAACTCATCTCGGATACTGAACAGCTCAATACAAGTCGAAAATATGACGAATCAGAGCGATTTCGTACGGTCATCATGGAACCAGGAGAATACACCATCACCACCCAAGACGTGCCATCTGCAAAACTTGTCATAACAGTCGAAACCTACGAAGAGTAAATCGATACTTATTATTGCATTGCAATGATACGCTTGATACAATAGGAGCTTGATTCTTGTCCGGTCTCATAAGCGAATGGCTAACGACCGATGACGAGTATACGGGTCCGTAGCTCAATGGTAGAGCAGTAGCCTTTTAAGCTATTGGTTCGGGGTTCGAGTCCCCGCGGACTCACCGTTTTTAGACCTTAGATGCTTGATGTTGTACTGAGGAATAAGCTTATGATTTATTCCCTCACCTCCAACATCTAACTGCTAACATCTATCAAGCCTGGATCCCTCCCTGTCATTCTGATCCCTCCCTGTCATTCTGAACGAATGTGAAGAATCCATGTGTTTCTCTGGATACTTCGGCTACGCCTCAGTATGACAAACTACTAACTACTAAATCTGAATTCTTATTCTAAAATCATAGTATGATCTCCTGCATCATCTCCTTTCACAATGAAAATGGACGTATACAAAAGGTTCTTGATGTACTGCTACCAAATAAAATATATTGATGAAATTATTTGTGTAAACAATCTTTCTGCAGATGGTGGAGAAAAAAATGGATTCTCACCGGGCATAGTAAGCAATCTTCGCATGATGACTTCTGTCATTTTTTTCTCCGTTTGTTTGGGTATATTTGGCAGGTGTTATGATGCGGACATGATTGTGAGTACATCCGCTCTCCTCAACTATTGTTTAGAGGCATATTTTGAGTGGATCTGTATCGATTCTGAGACAGATGACATACGCGCACACAGACTCACACAATAAGGTTGAGAATTTTACCGGGGACATATATGGTTTTTTTTATGGTTTTTTCAGCAACATGTTGTTGAATTTTCTCAATGGTAAGAGCCTTTTGAACAAGGTGTTCCTCAGGGTCATCAACAGAGATACGCATCGTAGTTCGTACTTTCCCATTTACTTGAATCGGAATCGTAATGGTCGAATCTTTTAATAATGCCTCGTCTACTTTTGGCCATGGCGCCAAATGAATTGATTCCTTTTCTCCTAATTGATTTCTCCAAATCTCCTCGGTCATAAATGGGGCAAATGGAGAAAGTATTTTCAAAAATTTCTTTAAATTGTCAAATTGTTGCATTGTTCCATTGCTCACCTGTGATCCCGATCCTAATTGATCCTTTTCAAACGCATTTAAAAATTCCATCAAGGCTGCAATCGCCGTATTGAACTTCAATTTCTCAATATCATGGCCGACTTTTTGAATAGTTTTATGGAGAAGTTGAGTTAGATCGCCATTTTCTCCCCCTTCAGATGTCACATGTCCAACGTCCAACGACTCAAACAGATTCCATACCCGTTTCAAAAATCGATACTGCCCTTGTACGCTTTCTACATTCCATGGCTTATCAGCATCGATGGGGCCGAGAAACATCTCATACATGCGTAGGGTGTCAGCGCCATACTCGGCAATCACATCATCAGGGTTGATGACATTTCCCTTGCTTTTACTCATCTTTCGGTGATCAGGACCCAGTATCATTCCTTGATGTCTCATTTTGGTAAACGGTTCATCGACGGAGAGATATCCTTCATCACGAAGAAACTTTGTAAAAAACCGACTATACAGCAAGTGTAATACGATATGTTCTGGTCCTATCATATAAAAATCGATGGGCATCCATTTCTTCATTGCCTCGGTACGTGCAAATGCATTCTCATTGCGTGGATCAGTGTATCGAAGATAATACCAGGATGAATCAACAAACGTATCCATCGTGTCATATTCGGGCTTCCATCCTTTTCCGTACAACTTCTCAACACGTTTGTTAAACTCTGTGGATATCTTCAGTGGGCTTTCCCCTGTTGGCTGAAAATCTACGTCCGTTGGTAACATCCAAGGCAGGTGTTCCTCTTTGACCATGTGCGCATTTCCCGCAGGGTCATAGACAATGGGAATCGGTGCTCCCCAGTATCTTTGACGTGAGATGAGCCAGTCTCGCAACTTGTAGGTAGTTTTTTGCTTGCCTACGCCCATTTCTTCCAATTTCCTCATAATTTGTTCTCGCCCATCCTTAAAATTCAAACCATTAAATTCACCTGAGTTGATCAATATGTATTGAGTCGGTTGTTCTTTAATTTCTTTTGAGAAGCTGATAAATTCTCCTTTTTTGGGAGTGCCTTTTTTTTGGGCTACATAGATAACGGGGATATTGAATTTCTTTGCAAATTGGTAGTCACGCTCATCACTTCCAGGCACAGCCATGATTGCTCCTGTTCCATATTGGGCTAAAACATAATCTGCAACCCAAATAGGTATTTCTTTTTGTGTCGCAGGATTAATGGCATATTGCCCTGAAAATACTCCTGTTTTATCTTTATTTACCAAACGCTCTTCTTCTGTTTTACATTGTGTGCTTTTGATATATTCTTGCACGTCTGTTAATTTTGATGCTGAAACAAATGTGTGTTCTGGTGAGACAACGAGGAATGTTGCCCCATAGATCGTATCATGCGCAGTCGTGAATACTGAAATTTTGGACTTTGAATTTTTGATTTTAAAATCAATAAGAGCCCCCTCACTTTTTCCGATCCAATTGAGCTGTTGTTGTTTCGTAGCTTTCGGCCAATCAAGAGTGTCAAGTCCAGAAATGAGCTCATCCATATACTCAGTAATTTTGAAAAACCACTGCTCCATCTTCTTTTGAATCACTTCGTGCCCACACCGCTCACATGCTCCTTCAACAACCTGCTCATTGGCAAGCACTGTCTGACATGAAGGACACCAGTTCACCGGGGCTGATTTTTTATATGCGAGTTTTTTTTTGTACAGTTGCAGAAACAACCACTGAGTCCATTTATAGTACCCTGGATGACAAGTAGCAATCTCAGCACCCCAATCGTACGACACACCGATTCGTTTAATCTGACGAGAAAATGTATCGATGGCATCTTTCGTTGTTTTTACCGGGGACACTCCTGTTTGAATTGCGTAGTTTTCTGCAGGAAGCCCAAACGCATCCCATCCGACCGGGAAAAAAACTTTTTTACCAATTGAACGGTAATACCGAGCCAATATATCTAATGCCGTGAGTGGCTCGACATGCCCAACGTGAAGTCCGCTTCCTGATGGATAGGCAAATGCATAGAGCAAGTACTTTTTCTGTTCTGGAGACACATCCGTATGATCAAATGTGTTCTGAAATAGTCCACCCTCTATCCATTTCTTCGACCATTTCTCTTCGAATTGTTGGGGAAAATATTTCGACATGAGACTATTATACAGTAGCAACTCCATTGCTATATTGGTATTGTATACTATCATCATGCCCTTTCAATTCACGCATGCCGTACTCGGTGGCACTTTCGATCATCTCCATGCAGGACACAAACGAATTCTTGATTTTGCCTATCATACCGCAGATCACCTCACAATTGGTATTGTGGGAGATTCACAGATTGATACAAAGGGCTTTTCAGATATTCTTGAGCCACTCCATATTCGAAAAGAGTCGGTATTATCATATGTTCAGCAAAATGATTGGGGAAAAAGAACAACCATCACGCAGCTGAAAGATATCTATGGTCCCGCTGCTGATAATCCAGATTACGATGCGATTATTGTCACCCGCGAGACAAAGAAAAATGCCATAAAAATAAATACTCTTCGCCACCAAAATAATCTAAAGCCACTTTCAATCGTCACCGTGCCACTTCTGAAGGGCACGGACAATAGAGTGATTCGTTCGACGCGTATTCGCGAAGGACGAATAAACCGGACTGGCGACCCGTACTCTCACCTCTTCTCAAAATCCAAAGAGCTTTCATTACCGCCCCGTTTGAGAAACCTGTTGAGAAAACCGCTTGGTCAGATCATCGAGGGTGATGAACGATTTACTCCTTTTACGGCACAAAAGGCTGCTCTATCGATCAAACGGCACAATCCCACCCTGCTCATATCTGTGGGAGATATTGTCAGCAAGTCTCTAAAAAAAGCACGGCTTCCTCCTGATGTAGTCGTCATTGACTATCGGAGTAGACGACAATCACTCTCATCCAGAAATACCGTAAAAATAAAGGGCATTTCAAATCGCCCCGGCACAATCCAAAAAAATGCGGTCACCAAATTAAAACAAACGATTGATCGATCATTGGAACGAAATACCTCTCAACGACTGGTGATACATGGGGAAGAAGATTTGCTCACCCTCCCTGCAATTTTACTCGCGCCCCTCAAAAGTATTGTGGTATATGGCCAAAAAGATTTTGGTATCGTTGTAGTTCCAATCACTGAACAGATCAAAAGACAGGTCGTTGGCATTATTCGGCAGTTTGAATAAAACAATAGACCTATGTCAGTCCGGAGCCTATCAACCAATGATATAGAAGAATTTTATCCTGTATTTTCTTCAGTGCTGCAGACAGAATTTCCTGGGTATGCACCAACAATAGTTAAGTATCTCTTAACAAGAATATATACTGCACCAACATTCAAGTTCTGGCTACAACGAGAGGAAAAATGCATCTTGGGAGCCTATCACAATAATCAAATCATTGGGTTTGCCGTCATCGATTCGCCATATGGTGGTGTGTCATTGTGTCGGTGGCTTGGCGTGCAAAGAGACTATCAACGAAAGGGATATGGCACGGCACTCATACGAGCATGGAATGAATCTGCCATGACTCAAAAGACACATAAAATGGAAGTTGCTGGACAGCCCAAATCAAAAGAATTTTATGAAAAAATGGGATTTGCACATGAAGGATTGAGAAAGAAATCCTACTTTGGCATTGATCAATATCTCTTTGGAAAGGTTATTGCAGAGCCAAATGCTGTGAATATGACGCAATAACTTTTTTTGATTCATGATTTAAGATTCATGATGCATGATTCATGAATCATGCATCTGATTTTAGGACCGATGGCGAGGGGCTGATGACTGTTATAATACCCCTACCCAGTATATCTATTTTGAACTCTTCAGTTGCAGATTTGACATTGGAATCCAGTATCTATTTTCGAGCGACTCACAGCAAATTTTACATTTTGATATACTACCCCTATGACCATAGATGAACGCATGAACCTCATAGAAGACGTGGGTGAAGAAATCACCAAAAAAGATGAGCTCAAAAAACTCCTTGAATCCGGTGAAGAACTGATTGCCTATGATGGCTTCGAGCCTTCGGGACAGATCCATATTGCCCAAGGAATTTTGCGTGCAATCAACGTAAATAAAATGACCAAATCGGGCATCAAATTCAAGATGTGGGTTGCCGATTGGCATGCCTATGCAAACAACAAAATGGGGGGTGATCTGGAAAAAATCAAGATTGTTGGAAAGTATTTTATTGAAGTATGGAAAGCATGTGGCATGAACATGGACATGGTAGAGTTTCACTGGGCATCAGACATGGCCAAAAACCCCGATTATTGGAAGCTGGTCCTCCAGGTGGGAAAGTCCAATGCTTTAAAACGCTTTGTTCGTACTGCAGAAATGATGGGGCGGAATGAGTCGCTTGATAATCTCACCGGTGCACACATCATTTACTCCTGCATGCAGGTAGCTGACATCTTTATGCTGGGTGCGAAAGTGACACAGCTTGGGATGGATCAACGCAAAGTCAATATGCTCGCGCGCGAAGTCGGACCACAGCTTGGTTTTTGGAAGCCAGTGGTCATTAGCCATCACATGCTGATGGGTCTCACTCCCCCTGCAAAAACTGATGCAGATCTCAATAATGGAGACAAGATATCTCGTGTCATTGCACTCAAAATGTCCAAGTCCAACCCTAATTCGGCGATCTTTATGACCGATTCGACGGAAGATATCAAACGAAAGATCGGAAAAGCGTGGGCGCCTGAAGGAGTGGTGAAAGAAAATCCTGTGCTCGAATATTGCAAATATATTCTGTTTGAGAGTTTTGATGAAATAATTATCAAACGTCCGGAGCAATTTGGGGGCGACAAATCATACAAAACATATGAAGAATTGGAGAAAGATTATGCAACCAAAGCACTCCATCCGTTGGATTTAAAAAATACGGTCATTAAAAGACTTGACGAACTACTCATGCCCGTTCGTCGTCATTTTGCAGAAAACGTAGAAGCTGCTGCCCTCCTCAAACAAGTACAGTCCTTTCAGGTGACAAGATAGATCAATGACCCTGAACCGTTTTCACCAAGGAGAATCGGTGGTTCATGGGTACAGTCTTTTCCGGTGATGAGGTCAAAAGAGTTAAATATTTGATTTTGGTTCAAACTTCTTCCCCCATCATTCTGCATTCTTAATATCCGAGCTTATCAACGAAGGAATATGTTTCTCCTGGCTGAATATTATTTGGATCAGAAGTTGCCGAGAGAATTTCTCCATTCGATAGATTTGGACAGGCTTCACGTGCTTTTCTAGCCATGCTCCCAAGGAGCGTATCACCAGGCTCGGCTTGTACAGATGTACGACACAAAACCTCCTGGGCATTTGGTCTTACTACTGGAGCAGATTCTTTTCCACTTACTCCACCATTATTACAAGCTATCATGAGCGTTATTAGTAGAGCGCCCACTGCTGTTGGAATCCGTAATTTTTTTCGAACATCAGGAGAAAAACGAGATTCTGCAGACATATTTACATATTAAATATATAACAAGTATGTATTATCCTATACAATAGGTTATTTGTCAATATGTATTATGTATTTCCCCAGAGGGATTTCGTATAATACTGACTACACTTCATGTGATATACTAATTTCCATATGCAATCAGATCTCAAATCACTGACTAACCTCATCCGTGCTGACATTGTGCAAATGACCACCGCAGCAGGATCTGGTCATCCGACCAGCTCGCTTTCTGCCGTCGAACTCATGGCTGCTTTATGGTTTGATGGTCATTATCATTACGACCCAATAGATCCGAAATATATCTTTAACGACCGTATGATTTTCTCAAAAGGACATGCGGCTCCGCTTCTGTATGCGCTGTATCACGTAGCAGACTGGATTGCATATGAGGAGCTTCTCACCTTACGAAAATTTTCCTCACGACTGGAAGGACATCCGACACCCGAACTGCCCTGGGTTGATGTTGCAACAGGATCTCTCGGACAAGGTCTATCTGTTGGAATTGGCATGGCACTCGGAATTAAGTTGCAAATGAAACAAGGTCAGAATCTAACTCACGAACCAAACGTATACGTCCTCATGGGTGACTCCGAATTTAGCGAAGGTCAGATTTATGAAGCGCTCCAAGTCGCTTCGGAATATAAACTCAACAATCTGATTGGCATTCTTGATGTGAATCGACTCGGACAACGGGGTGAAACCATGCTCGGATGGGACATCAAAACCTATGAGAAGCGGGTTGCATCCTTTGGCTGGAATACAATTGTGATAGAAAATGGTAACAACATGGACGAAGTGCAAAAATCACTTTCTCTGATTCATGATTCAAGATTCATGAATCGTGAATCAAAACCCACCATGATCATTGCAAAGACGAAAAAAGGGGCAGGCATTTCGTCAGTTGAAGACAAGAATGGTTGGCACGGAAAGCCGCTCCCACAAGATATGCTCGCAACAGCGCTCAAAGAATTGGGAAACATAGATCAAAACATACGAGGAATTGTTGCAAAACCAGAAAAGTTAGACCTGGGAAGCTCGAGGTTTGAAGATCGCAGCTCAAGTCTCCAACATCTAACCGCCAACATCCCCGTGCCAACTGCCGATACAGCAACCCGTGAAGCATACGGCGCGGCACTCAAGTTGATTGCACAAGACCCCCGTGTGGTGGTTCTTGATGCAGAAACTTCAAACTCCACTTTTGCAGAAACTATGAAAGAAGTAGCACCAGAACGCTTTTTTGAAATGTTTATTGCAGAACAAAATATGGTCTCAGTCGCACTTGGGATGAGCAAAATTGGACTGATCCCCTTTGCATCGAGTTTCGCGGCATTTTTAGCTCGCGCATATGATCAAATCAGAATGTGTCAGTATTCAGCACCAAATGTATCAATCGTCGGATCACATGCTGGTGTGTCTATTGGAGCCGATGGATCATCTCAAATGGCTTTGGAAGACTTGGGCATGATGCGGTCACTGCTGCATGCAGTGGTCCTCTACCCATCAGACCCTGTTTCAACGATCAAGCTCGTCGACGAGCTGAGAACACACGAAGGTCTCTCCTATTTGCGCCTCACGCGCGCAAAGAGTAAATCGCTTTACCATGCCGATGAATCATTTCCGATCGGTGGGTCAAAAGTTCTTGCTTCATCTGAAATGGATGATGCCGTAATTATTGCTGCAGGTATCACCGTACACGAAGCACTCAAGGCACAAAAAGACCTCGTAGCACAGGGTACAAATATCGCAGTCATTGATGCATACTCGGTCAAACCGCTTGATACACAAACAATCGTCAAATATGCCACAAAAACAGGCCATGTGATCGTCGTAGAAGATCACTATCCAGATGGCGGTCTTGGAGACTCTGTCAGACAAGCACTGGATGGCATGGATGTCAAATTCACCCATCTTGCCGTTTCAAAGACTCCTCGATCCGGAACATCAGCAGAACTGCTCCAGTTTGAGAAGATCGACGCACAGGCGATTGTAAAGGCAGTGCGATGAATCAGTTCACGATCCACCAGCTAAACTCACTATCAGCATCAATCGGTCTATTCAGTTTCAGTACAAATCCTTCGCCATCATTTCGCTCTGAAATCCAGTACCGTGTTGCTGGTTCGTAATCACGAATAAAGGTGACATATATAAGCGAGTCGGGAGTCACTGCTTCAGTATACACTTCGACTTCTTCATTCCCTGCTGGAATCAGCGAATCTCCTGCTGCTGCGTTTTCTGTATTTGAGGTATCAATGACAAATTTCTGAGCTGATATTGCCCCCTCTGAGTGAATATTTCCCGTCGTATCAATAGAGACAAGCCCTCCCATAAATTCTACGTTCGCAAGAAGTCCTGCTTGAATCCTCAACGGATCACCAAGAGTATTGATTGTTCCCTCAACACCATCGATGACCATTTGACCAGCGACAATGGTATTTACAACCGACAAATCATACAGATTGGTTTTATCAGTTACGGTCAGGTTTGAAATCGTTGCTGAATCACTAAATATCTCAGGCGTTTCTGTCGCAAGAACTGCTGAAATAGTGGCCTCTTTATCATAATCATCCTTAAGATCATAAATGAGTGCACGAAGTGAGCTTAACTCAGCTGATATTGTGGCAACTGAGCTATCATCAAGACGGACTACTGGATGATTCTGTTGATTCTGCAGCTCTTCGAGGTTTGTGGTTAAGCCCTGGACATCCCCTTGCAGCGAGGCGACATCTGGGACAAGCTCTTCTTCAACGGTTTTTTTAAGAGCCAAGAACGCTGCATTTCCTTCTTTTTCCACATCAATTGCAGCAAAGTCATTTTCTGGGAGATTGGTGCTATCCTGCGGTGCCATTTCAAGGATACCCGCGCTATTGAGCTCCATTTGAGTTTGCTGGAGATTGGCGATACTTTGTTGCTGACCTTTCATTATTTCCAGAAGATATATAGGGAGTCGATCATACTTTAATGCATCTGGACGACCTGACTGATCATATACCACTAAATCGCTGAGCCCCAAAGCATCAACTTCTTCTGCAATATACCCAATAGTGTGCACGTTTGTTTCTTTGAAATCATATGAAACGGGATTCAATTCAAGTACTTTTGCATAGTCAACAGCCAATGGTTGAATATTGTCTTTATATCGAGCAGAGGAGCTGTCTTTCCATACATTCCCCGATGAGTCAATAACCAGCGTTGTTCCTGCGCTTGAACCGAGACCACCAATTGATAGCTTAGACCCAGGATCGGTAGTACCAATACCCATACTCCCTTCAATAATGAGACCTCCGTCAGGGGGCGTTGCTCCTGAGGTAAATATTGAATTTGTCGCTGTAGTACCAATCCCAACTCCTCCAGAAACAGCAAGTCGTGCGGAAGGTGCAGTAGTCCCAATGCCAACGTTTGCATTAAATTCAAAATCACTATTTACATCATCAATACGGAAATAGGTGTTATTTCCCGAACCACTATAATCTCCCAATATGTATTCGTCATTTGAGCCATCCACAACAAAATAATCATTTCCACTATTTCCTACAGAAAAATATCCAATCGGTGAAGTAGTCCCAACACCAACATTCCCATTTGCGTTCACATTGAGACCTGGATATACTGCGCCTCCCTTCATCTGAACCGTACCTTGCACGGTGAACATTTTTGAAGAGCTGGTTGTCCCGATGCCGACGTTGCCATTGGCGTTCACCACAAGTCCGGTCGTTGACCCAGAGCCCATCAGTTGTGCGGTGCCTTTCACCTCAAGATCACTATTTGGTGTTAGTGTTCCAACCCCAACCTGTCCAGTACTATCAACAAAGAGACCAACTGCACTCGGATCTCCCTTGAGCTGAGCAGTTCCTTCAACCTGTAGCCCAAAAGATGGGTTTGTAGTCCCAATCCCTAAATGTCCATGCACGGTCAAAATATCTGATCCAAAATCACCATATATCAGAGGCTGAGCTGAGTTTGAGTTTTCGATATACAGCTTATTATTTCCCAGTTCAGAATAGCCTGCCTTATATCCAATCAACACGTTTCCCGTTTTACTGTGCACAACTCCTCCGTACCCAGCCTGGTATCCAATTATGACGTTGTTTGCTCCAGACTGATTGTTGAAATTTGACCCTACACCAAGAACAGTATTGTTGGATCCGGTTGAGTTGAGGAATGCAGCTTGTTCACCAACAATGGTGTTACTATTTCCGGTAAGAGTAGACGCACCCGCTGCACGACCAACATAGGTATTCCCGTATCCCCTGGTCGTCGACAATCCGGAAAACTGTCCCAAAAAGGTATTATGATACCCAGTGGTATTTGCTTCTCCGGCCCTCATTCCCACAAATAAATTATTTTGCCCATCGCTTCCGGAGACATGTGACAGTGCACCACCACCATTTCCCAAAACAAGTGTCCCTGAAAAAGAAGAAGAAGACTGATTCGGAAGATATGCAACCTGACTCCCATTGATACCAACAATGCCGGCAACATCAAGCGGGAATGAAGCGGCAGTTTGCCCGATTCCGACGTTTCCAGACTCATCGATTATGAATGGAGTACTATCTGATGCGGTGTCATTTACTCGAAATGACACCGCTGAACCGGTATTGGTTAATGAAAGAGGAACACCCGTTCCGGTAGCAATCGACAGGTAGTCGCCAGTTGTTGCTGGCGTTAGCTCTCCACCTCCTGACCGACTCCAGTACCCACCACCAGCGCCTGACGCAATCCAGTCAAATACTCCTGACGTAGCATTATATGATAGGACATACCCATCGGTCGGACTGCCCCCATTGTCGTTGATATCATCGGGATGGATGGTACCATCGGTTATTTCGCTTGATTCTATTGTCTGTCCAAGAAGGGATACATTGTTTGACAAAGCCCCGTCTGCAACAGAGCCTCCTGCAGAAATGGTCAATGCATCTGCAACATATGCATCGACAAGTGGTGTCCCATTCCATGTTCCACTCGTAATTGTCCCGACCGTTGTAATTGATGATTGTCCTGGATAGGTATCAGAAATTTTCAATCCCGAAGCAGATTTCGAAAGAGTATTTCCATCAAGTTCCAACTGAAACTCGGACCCTACAAGTTCAATACCCTCTCCATCAGCTGAATATACTGTTCCTGCATTGGTCAGATCAACCCAACCTGCAGTCGTATATACATACAAATTTTCATCGCCAGAGTTGAAATACACTTTTCCAACCGTAGTTGCTGGCGTTGTTCCCGGCACATATATCAGATCAGGGACATTTTTATTCGAAAGTGTTTGTGTATCAGTGGTCCCCACCACATCACCTGAGGGGGCTGTTTTGGTCGCCCATGTATCAAGATCAGCGTCCCATGCCTGTATACTTGAACCAATGTCCCCCGACGCCAGAATTGATTCATTTCCAATATACAAGGTTGATGAGGTTGCGCCATTACTTGCATCATCAATGAGACTTCCTGAGTCATCGATGCCAACATGAATCCCTGACGTGATCAATGCATCTCCAACTATATGAACCGTGTCAGTGGGGGAGGAAATACCAACGCCCAGATTTGCATCAAGGAAACTAATGACATCGGTTGACTGATCATCAAAAGCCATTCTCCCCGCAGCTGGACCAATGCCGAGCCATTGGTCATTGGCAGATGCTGAGTTAAAAAATGCCGCCCCACTGGCAACTGATCCAACCTGAGTAATGTCACCTGCTCCGACTCCCCCTCCGGTCGCTTGTTCCCAAGTCAACACACCATTTCCATCATTGGCCAAAACATACCCTGATCCCGCAGCTTGATCACTGGGGAGTGCATATATGAGATCTGATGCCAAGCTGTCTGGCGATTTAAAGCCAGTATAATTTGTCCCATTCGCCTTCAGTTCAAGAAGTCGAAGCTCCCCAGTTGCACCAGCAGATGTTCCAAAGGGATTTATTTGTACAGATGCTGCTGTAGGGCTTTCTATAGTCAACAAACTAGATGCTCCCGTTGTTCCGATCCCAATTGTACTCCCATTATCGTAATCAACGAATTTGTCAGATCATAGGCTCCATTCCATTTTGCAATATAGTCAAGAGTCCCGCTCCCGCCTAAACCAGCGCCAGTTCCTGCACAGTTTCCGCTTGTCAAACAAATTGTGCCACTTGCATCAGGAACCGTGAGTGTTTGAGTTGTTGCGGAAGAAACATTACTTAATTGCAATTGTACTTTTTTTGAAGTGTCACTCTCATCTTGAAAATATGTGGTCGCATCCGAAAAAGTTTTATTGGCAAGTGTTTGTGTATCAGTAGTCCCCACCACCTCACCTGAGGGGGATGTTTTGGTCGCCCATGTATCAAGATCAGCGTCCCATGCCTGTACGTCTGATCCAATTGAGAGGCCAAGTGTTGATCGAGCCGTTCCTGCATCCGCATCGTCCAACACTGTGCGAGCAAAATTCGTCAGTGTTGATGTGGCATATACATCGGGTCCAGTCAGGTAAATCATCTGATCTGCCGCAGTAGAAAGGCCCGAAATACTTTCAAGTCCACTATCAAATGATTGCACACCTCCCAGTACCCCGATATCACCACTTGCGAGTATGGACTCGTTTCCAATATAGAGAGTGGTTGAAAGTGCCCCATTTGTTTGGTCATCAATCAATGAACTCGCAGAATCGACCCCAACATGAACACCATCAGTCGCAAAGATATTTCCTGCAACATGAAGCGTGTCTGTGGGATTTGTCGTGCCAAGACCGATACTGCCTCCTGATGGTGCATAGAACTGTATTCCGTTCACACGAAACGCCCCGCTGCCCGTTGCAACAGTTATGTCATCAGCTCCACTCCCATCTCCGAGAAGCACGGTTCCCGTGAGAGACGTGTCTGAACCCCCGAGAACATTGACTCCTCCGGTCATGTTAATGGCATCCCCCGTGCTATTTCCAAAGGAAAAGGTATCGTTGCCACTCGATGAAAATGATACATCTCCCCGTACAGTCAAACGGGCTGTGGGGTTTGTCGTGCCAATCCCAACAGATCCCTCAATAATCATACCGCCATCTGGCGCTTTCGTAGTATGATACACTGACGAAATATTTGTAGTGCCAACGCCAATACTTCCTGCTACGGAAAGAGATGATCCTGGATTAGTTGTTCCAATACCAACGTTTCCATTATCAAATAATGTAGAATCGGTGAGCGAGAATGTATTTGACCATTTTGGGATAAAGTCTGTAGTACCTGACCCCCCTAAGCCCGCCCCGGTTCCGGCACAGTTTCCAATAGATAAACAAACCTCTCCTCCATTGTCTGGAAATGTCCACGTTCGATCACTGGTCAAATCTGCACTGGTAATGGTTCCTTTTTGGGCACTGGCTCCCGCACTGACTGGGGCAATTCCGATTGCATCAGATGAGTCTGGGGCTACAAAAAATACATCTGGCGTGAGGGAACTATTCCCAATGATCACATTTCCACTTGAGTCAACTCTGAAGAAATTTTCACTATTGTCATTTGTTGATACGGAAAACACATCATTGGTCCCACCTGGAGCCTGTGATAGCACTAATCCAGTCATATTTGCACTTTGTGGAACAATGATCTGAGTGAGACTTGGATTATCAATCAAACAATGTGGACAGGCACCACCGCCCGATGCTGTCTCCCACGAAATATTACTTCCACTTACCGACAATATTTGTCCATCAGATCCAATCGCAAGTCGGGAAAGTGTATCAGGGGCAGTTGCATAGAGAAGATCTCCCGGAAGGTATGCAGCAATTCCCGTGCCGCCATTGCCCGCCGGTAATGTTCCCGTCACATCTGCTGAATCAAGATCGACTGCAGACGATGTTACGAGTCCTGCTGGAGAAATATGCGCTATGCCACTCCCATATGCGTCAAGCGTGACCGACCCCTCAGTTATCAGATTGCCGGTAGCTGTCAGGCTACCATCGACCGTAACTAACGTACCGGTATCGGTGATTATGGAATCTCCAATTATGGATGAATCGGTAAACTTGGGGATCGTATTGGTCGTACCAGTTCCACTCACTGACCCATTCAATCCAACACAGTTGCCACTGGTATCACAGACTTGGTTCCCATCTTGAAAAATAGTGGTTCCATCAATTTGCCCTGTCACCGTAAGATCAGATAACGTCCCAACTCCTGTAACTCCAGTATATGCCCCTGAAAGCACTCCGGTAGGCAGTGTGCCTGTGTACCCGAGTGAGTCAAGCGCGAGTGTGCCCGATGAAACTGTTCCTGTATTGTCCCCGTCAAAAATATACGCCTCAACTTCGCTTTCCGACAGTACTGAGTCAGAAAATGTTTGATTCGAGGTAAGGGTTATCGTATCTCCATTATTGCTCACCGAGATATTGGTCCCCTCAATGTTGAGATCACCGACAAGACCATCAAGTGATAGAACGCCATCATTTACAATAGTTGGCGTTTGTTGATCTCCAGTTAATGATATTCCGTCTCCTGCAGTCACACCATACACAACATTTGGCGCCGTAATATTTTCTTGAAACAAAACTTCATTTGAAAAGACTGCAGGTACATTGAACTGCATGGAAGCATGATCAAATGCATTTGGTTGTGAGACAAATGTGGGTGTCGGTATGTTTGTTGTTACTCTATCAGTGTTTTGTGTATCTTTTGCTGCATAAAACTGTAAATATTTTTGAACTGAGCCGAGCAATGGTCCGGCATCAGCCCGTGGGAACAAAGTAAAGTAAGACAAGCTGAAGACCAAAAAAACGAGGAGAACGATACCAAAAATAATGAACCTTCTTTTTAATTTCATAGTATTATGAAAGGCTGTAATATTCATATAGTACAATTATATTGAACATATCGATTACCCTCCCCTCTCATTTTTCATTATTACAGAATTATCCAGAGCATGCAATATATATAAACAGTAAGTTGCATTTTTTATGATCTAGTTATTTACTCAATAATAGTATTATTACCTTTTCTAATAATACTTTACAAATCGACTCTATTGAGTGGTTCCCTCTTTCATTTGTTTTCAAATATGCATTTAGGGATTCATGAGTCATGAACTACGAATACCAATTTTGATATGTACATATTTGAAAATATAGTCTAGAATAAATACAGAACCCTATGAAAATACTTAAAAATAATCTATTAATATCACGTCCGTTAACTTTATTTTTAGCTTGTTTTATTTGTCTATTTACATTAGTTTTTACGAACGTGGAAATTAATTTTGCACAGGAACAGTCATTTGGATTTTCAAGTAGAGTTAAGGTGAATGGAAACACCATTTTGGATGGCTACATTATCGCATCCGATGAAAACGGATTCTCCACCACCACAGAAGCATATCAGAAAAATATTGTTGGGGTTATTACTGAAAATCCTGCTGTAGAACTCACGTTAGAAAAGAAGGAAGGAACATATCCGCTCGCAACTTCAGGGGAAGCATATGTTTGGGTGTCACTCTCAAATGGACCAATAAAAAACGGCGATCCGATCACCTCTTCTCCCTGGGAAGGAATTGGAATGAAGGCTACGACACCCGGGAGCATTTTAGGCACCGCTCTCGAAGATGCAACACTTACTGAAGGTGACACGGAAAATGCCGTCACTAAAATACGGGTTGCGATCAATCCCTCCTCAGAGCAAGTTGCTCAGTTTGGCAGACTTACAGGAGGCGCTTCAAGAATCGGATCAGGATCAATCTTGAGCTACATCGTCAGTGGCATAATTCTTCTTGCAACAATCAGTATTAGTCTTTTTTATTTTGGAAGATTATCAATGAAAGGTGTTGAGGCAATGGGAAGAAATCCGCTTGCGTACAAACGAATACAGTTTGGCATTTTAGCAAATATACTTGCTGGATTACTCATCGCAACCGTTGGTATTGCGGCGGCAATCTATATAATGAGATAAACGCAACTATTATCATTTATACATAAACAAACAACAATGAGCATCACATCAGATCAACTGGTTCCAGTCCTTCTTTGGATTCCCATAGTCAGCCTTTTTATCAATTTCTTTCTTATCACTTTCCTAATTATCATAATCCAGAAGGGGAAACTCAAACCAAAAGAACAACAAGAGATCGAAAAGCAAATGATGGAAACCATAAAACAAGCAGAACAACGCACAACAGAGATTATAGAAGATGCGACACATAAGGCAAAAAATATCATTAAGGAAGCACAAGGAACAAAACAAATCTTAAGTGAAAAGATTGACAAGTTGGTTAGTGATACGACCGACATCGCACAAAACGAACTTGACACAGAAAAAGCTACGATTGTAGCAAAATTCAAAGAGAGTTACTCAGGACTTGTGCAACAGTTTGAAGGAGAATCACAGTCACTCATGGCATCACTCCAACATGATTCAAGAGAAATACGCAAAACATTTAGCGATTCCGTACAAAAATCAACGGTCGCAGTTCTGAAAGATCTGAAAGACACCGCACAACAACAAATCATAGATGTTGATACTGAAATAAAAGAGTACCGTACCTCAACATTTAAAAAAATTGATGAACACGCAAATAATATTATCAAACAAATTGTTACCGAGTACTTTAATACCAAACTAACCAACAAAAATCAAGAATCGATTCTCACGAAAACTTTTGAAAAGTTTAAAGATCAAATACACAATTAACCTATGACAGACAAAGATCGCTATTCACAAATTCTAAAAGAAATTTACACGACTCGACAGTGCAATCAGCTACTTGATGGACTCAAACATGCAGTAGATGCAACATTTGATAATAGTGTCACAGTTACCGATGTACTGAGGAAATATTTGCCATTTGATCAAACGGACACGCTCGTGGAAATTGCTAAAGAAAATCAGGTAGATCTGAGTAATAAATCACAATCTCAACCTTTTATTACTCAGTTGATTCACCGCCTCAAAGAACTCCCTACGGTGGATCTCACGCTCGCATATAGTCCTCCGTACCATCAGTTACACGTGTTCTCAAAATGGTGGCGGTCGCATACTGATCCATATATTCTCCTCAATATCACCATTCAAAAAGACCTTATTGCGGGAGCAATGATTGGATATAACGGAGTCATTCAGGATTATTCCCTACAGAATGTTCTCGGAACCTATATTGATGAAAAAACAACAAAACAATAACACGTTACACCATTAACTTTTATATGAACCAATTCGATACCTATCTGCAGAAAACCAGTGTTTATGGCATTGTTGAGCAGGTAAAACATCCTATTGTGTCAATCAGAGGTCTTCCACGAGTACACCCCAATGAAACCATCATATTTGAAAATGGACAGAGTGGCGTCGTTAAGGATATCGATCAAGACAACGTCAGCGCACTCCTTTTTTCAAATACCACAATACCAATTAGCTCAAAGGTCACCAGAACCGATGTCCCATTTCAAGTTCCGGTCGGAGATATCATGCTTGGACAAACGATTGACCCGCTCGGACTTGGCATAGAATCCTCACCGCTTCCAGAAAATCAAGAACAAAGAGACGTCTTCATACCAGCGCCAGGCATGGAAACGCGCAGTAAAATTAATACCCCATTTATCACTGGCGTTACAAAAGTAGACCTTCTGCTTCCGCTTGGAAAGGGGCAACGTGAGCTCATTCTGGGCGACGTGAAAACAGGAAAAACATCGCTTGTCCTCTCTATTTTGCAAAATCAATTAAAGCAACCGGACACCGTCGCAATATATGCGGCCATTGGCAAACGACGCAGCGAAATCAAACAATTACATCAACGATTTCAAAAGGATGGCATTGCAAAGAAACTATGTATCGTTGCCTCTTCATCATCAGATGCACCAAGTATTCATTACTTGACTCCGTATGTGGCCATGACTCAAGCTGAGTATTTTCGAGATAAAGGAATGGATGTGGTAGTTGTCCTTGATGACCTCTCCACTCATGCACAAAGCTATCGTAAAATTTCACTTTTGAGTCAACGATTTCCCGGACGTGATTCGTATCCAGGAGATATATTCTACGCCCACGCAAGTTTACTTGAACGATCAGGAAACTTCCACCATCCTGAAAAAAAATCTGTTTCAATCACCTGTTTGCCGATAGCAACGACGGTCGAAGGAGATCTTACCGGCTATATTTCGACGAATTTGATGGGTATGACCGACGGGCATATTCTGTTTGACGCTGAGATATACAACAAGGGATCTCGACCAGCAATCAATATTCCGCTTTCTGTCACTCGGGTGGGAAGACAAACACAAAATGACCTGTTACGGAAAATTACGCTTGAAATTTTGTCCGTACTATCTCAGTATGAAAAGATTCAAAATATTTCTCATTTAGGCAGTGAGCTCTCCGATGATTCAAAACATATTCTGGAAAAAGGAACCGCTTTTCAAGTTATGCTTCATCAGGAACATTTGATTATTCCACGAGATATACAAATTATTTTCTTCGGCATTGTATGGCTCAATATGGGCGATCTTTCAACCCAAGAGCAATATGAAAAAATTCTGAAGGTCTTTCTTTCAATCTATGAAAAAGAGGCAGTACAAACGGAACTCGCACGAATAACCACTGCTGAGTCGCTACCGAAGTTTTTAATCCAAGTAAAAGAAAGTACGTTAATTCAAGAACTATGCAAACAAAAGATATCGTAGAAGAACAGAAATTCATGTCCGTACTCCAAACAATTGCCACCGCATATCAAGATATTTCAGTGATGAAAATGAAAGAAACACGCGGATTTATAGATCATGCGCGACGCTTTGTTGAAAACTTGAAGAGTATTTTTGAATCTCTCAAATACTCCTATCCCCTCCTTGATCGTCTCAATCGGGATGAGCCTGAAAAAAAACCACTTGCCAAAATTGTAATCACTGCAAACACTAAATTTCATGGAGATATTTTGCGTCGGATCTTTGAGGCATTTCTCAAAGATCAAAACGAAAAGGGCGATGTGTTTCTTATTGGACGAATTGGCAAAGATCTTATGCAGGAATACGGACAAAAAGCTGCAGTAAAATTATTTGATATTTCCGATATCAATATGAAGATGGGTGACCTTAAGCCACTGATTTACTACCTCCTTCAATATAAAAAAATATATGTATATCATGCAAAATTCAGTAGTATTGTTCGCCAAGATCCTATAGTGACTGAGCTCACCAATATTAATAAACTTCTTGAAGAAGAGCTGATTGAAGAGCAGGAAGATCGATCACTGGCAGAAGCGCTCCCTACATATTTATTTGAGCCTTCCGGAGAAAAAATCGTCTCATTTCTGAATGATAATGTCATTATATCGCTCATGAGACAGGCGGTACTCGAGACACAACTTGCGCGTTTTGCCGCACGTCTGAAAGCTATGGATGCGCTGCTGAGGAAAATTGATGAAAATATGGATAAGCTGCATAGACAAGAACGAAAAATACAACATGATGCCAACAATAGAAAACAACTTGAGCGCATATCAGGCATGCTCTTTTGGAATCAATAAGCATCGATTATTTCCAGTACAATATATTTAATATTATGAAAAAAAAAGGTTCAATCGTTTCCATAAAAGGACAAATCATTGAGGTTGCCTTTTATAATAACCCACCAAAACAGCACGATCTCTTTGTTATGGAAGAAAATCCACAAGCAATTCTTGAAGTTTATACGTCAGCATCTCCACAAACGGTATACTGTCTATCCCTCACACAAACCCAATTTTTTTATAAAGGTGCGTCAGTCATTAATACAGAAAATACGCTCACAATTCCCGTTGGAGCACAAGTTTTAGGACGAGCGATGAATGTTTTTGGTGAGCCAATAGACGGAAAGACATCATTTAATTTTGATGAGTCATACCCCATTTTTGCAAATGACAAAAATCCTAAAAATATTGCTATTTCAAAAAATATTCTCGAAACAGGAATCAAAATTGTAGATTTTTTTACTCCACTGCTCAAAGGGGGAAAAATAGGACTCTTTGGCGGTGCTGGTGTTGGAAAAACGGTACTCCTCACTGAAATCATACATAACATTGGCATAAAAAATACAGATTCACATGTTTCAGTATTTTCAGGAATCGGAGAGCGGAGTCGTGAAGGACAAGAGCTCTATGAAGCCCTTGAAGAAACGGGTGTTCTTTCTTCGGTAGCCCTGATTTATGGAGAGATGAGCAGAAATCCAGCAGTACGATACCGAACAGGATTTGCAGGTGTGGCACTTGCTGAACATTTCAGAGATACCATGAAAAAAAATGTTCTCTTCTTTGTAGATAACATGTACCGATTCGCCCAAGCAGGATATGAGCTGGGTACGCTGATGAGTCAAATTCCTTCTGAAGGAGGATATCAACCAACGCTGGCATCTGATATGGCGCACATCCACGAACGCTTATATTCAACCTCTGAAAGCGAAGTAACGACGTTTGAAACAATCTATGTACCAGCAGATGATATCACCGATCCAGGAGTACAAGCAACGCTCCCCTATCTGGATGCGCGTGTGGTGCTTTCGCGGGGGATCTATCAGGAAGGACGGTTTCCCGCCATAGATACCCTCTTATCAAACTCAAGTGCGCTCAACCCAGACATTATTGGAGAACATCACTATGCAATCTATCTGCAAACGCAGTCTCTGTTGAAAGAGTCTGTCAACTTAGAAAAAATTGCATCATTGATTGGTGAATCCGAACTATCGAAAGACAATCAAATGATGTTCAAACGATCACAAATCATAAAAAATTACATGACGCAGAAATTTATTACTGCCTCAGGTGAAACATTAGAGAAAAGTTCATACGTGTCCTTACATGAAACAATTAGTGATGTTGAGGCAATTCTCAAAGGAAATTACGATAGTTTTTCGCCCGAGCAATTTCTCTATATCCAATCATTGGCACATCTAAAATAATGAAGCATCTTGCTTCTCATACTCATACCTATGGCAGATAAAACCTTACATCTTTTAATGATGAGTCCTGAGAAAAAAATCTTTGAAGGACAAGTTCTGTCGATTAGCTGTGAAAATGAGCTTGGAAAGCTGGATATTCTGCCTGAACATAGCAACTTCATGTCAATGATTGAACGAGAGATTATAATCAGAGATCTGGCGGGAAAAGAAAAAATAATTCCCATCGAGCAGGCAATTATTCAGGTTCTGCAGAATTCTGTGGTAATACTCATCAATATTGATGTTTCAAAAGGTGATGTTGTTTTGCAGAGTATTGTAAATCAATTTTCCCATTAAATGCGCCTTGGTATAACCCGTCCAATCCAAATTACTCCCAATATGGAGGCGGATACTAAAATGTATATGCCAAACTCTCCGAATGTAAGAGTCTGGATACGAAATATGTGTGAAAAAAAGAAAGAACGAACTATTACAAACTGAACAATTATTGGAGCGGCAACAGTAAATACAAAAATAGGAGGGGCGAGTGCTTTGATGTTTCGTTTCGTATTGTGGGAGAACCAAATATCTATAAATATAAATGCTTGAATAATGGCAAGAACAGTAAACGCCGCTGTTTGAGCATCACCCCCAAAGATGCCGGTATTCCCAGCAAATACCCTATAAGTCAGCATGACAATCGCTGCAGCGACCAATCCAACTATCGTAATATACCCAATATCTTTTTTCTTGAGGATCACCATGGCGCGATCTGGTTTCTGTTGCATTACGTGGGAGTTTTTTGGCATAAATGCAATGGCAAGTGCAGGCACTCCATCTGAAATAAGGTTTATATACAAAAGCTGGATGGGCAGCAGAATGGGCGGAAATCCCATGAGCAATCCAACGACAAGTACCAAGCCTTCAGATAAATTTCCCGTCAGGAGATATTTAATTGAGTTTTTCAAACGAACGACAATATTTCTTCCCTCTTCTACTGCATTGACGATGGTGGCAAAATTATCGTCCAGAATGACCATATCAGCAACTTCGCGTGCTACATCAGTCCCCACTTTCCCCATCGCCACGCCAACATTTGCCTGCTTGAGCGCGACCGCGTCATTTACTCCGTCTCCGGTCACGGTCACGATCTCACCAAGTTTTTGATACAGCGAAACAATCCTACTCTTATGAAGCGGTGTTGTTCGCGCAAAGATCCGTGTATGGGGGAGAATTTTGAGTAGCTTCTCATCGGAATACAGATCAATTTGCTCTCCGGTGATGATCGCATCTCCTTTTTTAACAAGTCCAATGCTCATTCCTATGCTTTCAGCAGTCTTTTCATTGTCCCCCGTTATCATCACCACTTTGATTCCAGCGTGTGCTGCACGTTCAAGAGCAGATGATACTTCTTTCCTTGGTGGATCATGAAGTGCGGTCATGCCTAAAAAGATGAGGCCATTCTTTTGCAACGATCCATTTTTTTCATATGCCGGTTGTTGTTCTTTTTGAAGCGTATGAAACATATGTCGATGATGTTCGTTTCCCTGATAGGCAAATGCAAGCACTCTAAATCCATGCGCTGACCAGGTCTCAAGAGCTGCATTTACTTTGGCACGTCGCTCGTCCGTCAATTTTACAACTGCCCCGTCAATCAATATATGTGATGATATGTGCAACATGGATTCAGGAGCGCCTTTTGCAAATACATACTCTGATCCATTTTTTTCTTTTTTTTTCACTAATACGCTCATTCGTTTTTTAATAGAGTCAAAAGATATTTCATCAATAACTTCCCAGGTATCTCTGACCTCATGCTCGTTCATTTGTTTGTTTCGACCCAGCGTGAGGAGTGCTCCCTCTGTGGGATCCCCCAACACCTCTGTCCCCCCATGAGTGTCAACGAGCGAAGCAGTCGAACAGAGAATACCATTAACGAGTAGCAATTTTTCTGCCTTGCTTGCAATCGCTCGTTGGGGATCAACACTCTGCATATGTTCGTCGATCCACAGTTCTTTCACGCTCATTTTATTTTCAGTAAGCGTTCCTGTTTTATCAGTAGCGATAAGGGTTGTATTGCCCAGTGCTTCGATTGAGGCAAGTTTTCGAATAATGGCATTTCGTTTTGCCATATGCTTGACACCAATGGAAAGAATGACAGTCATAACAGCAGGCAGACTCTCTGGAACGACTGCTACTGCAAGAGATATCGCCAGAAGAAATGAAGGAAATGTGCCATTTCCTTGCAGTGCTGAGAGTACAAAAACCAGCAATGATATCAGAATTCCCACCAAGCCCACAATCTCAGTCAGATGTGCTAATTTTTTTTGCAATGGCGTTGGGGAATGTTCAACTGCTGATAACTCAGCTGCAATCAACCCAAATTTTGTGTTCATCCCTATCTCTGTGACCACAGCACGGGCCCTTCCTTTTGCGACAATGGTACCCATGTACATCAGATCATCTTTATTTTTCACGACCGGAAAAGATTCTCCAGTCAAAGACGCCTCGTTTAGTTCAAGATTATGAGTTTCAATTATTTTTGCATCTGCAGGTACTTTTACTCCCTCTTCTACGATAAATAAATCTCCCGGAACAAGGAATGCACTATCAATTTGTTGCTCTTCTCCATCACGAATCACACGTATTGAGCTGATTGATAGTTGATTGAGTGCATCAACCGCCTGTTCAGCCTTGAATTCCTGGAACATCCCAAATCCGGCATTAATCAGAATAATAATCAAGATTAGCGATCCATCAAGTACTTCACCGATTGCAAATGATAATAGTCCAGCAATCAATAAAAGTACAATCAAAAAACTTGAAATCTGAGCAACAAACTTTTTGACCCAGGAGATTTGTTTCTTTCTTTGAATACTGTTTCGGCCATACACTTTCTGGCGTTTTTTTGCTTCAGCGGTAGTAATCCCTTTTGACATATCCAAGAATCATAATTTGTTAATCTTTTTAGTCTACGAGTGTTTCAGTTCTTTCTGTGCTTTCATCATTATGGCAAGAATATCTTCAATCATCTCCAGAGCCTCATTATAAGTAACTCGTTTCAAATTATGTGGATAATAGTGAATGACCTGATTTCTCCCTTCTTTCCAAATATGCCACATCTCTTGGGCAAGATCATCGGTCGTGCGCTTCCGTATTTTTGCATAAATCGACTTTTCTGCGAGTCTCCCGACCATATGGGGAGACAAATACTTCCCCACGCGAAAATGATCGGAAACATAATCCATATGAGGGATAAATCCAATATCCAAAAAAAGCTGCTTCAAATATCCCTCATACGTTTTTGCATAGGGAAAAATCAGAAATGAATAATCCTTAAACCGATGAGGTTTAATAATATCAATCAAGAATTTTCCTTCTAATATTAAATCCTTTTGTGTGACTGAGAGATATTGCCAAATCTCATCTTTTTGAATCAAAGTAAGCATATATCTTCATCATATCATGACACTTTTGGTAACTCATCCCCTTTAGTAGTTATAATGTATATAGTAAAAGGGATAACCCCTTTTACTATATACGCTTCGCTTCATCTAGTACGAGCGGGCTTATGAGTTCGTCTTTTTTGAGAATATGATACCCTTCAACAAAATCACGATATGCTTCACCAGCATCTTTTTTTTGAGAAAGAAAATAATGCAGGATATCTGCAGTTTTGAACCATGTTGATCTCTTCTTTTGTCCAATATATGTTGAGTAGCTTGAATATGGATACTCTTCTAATCTCGATAAGGATGACGGATTTATATGAATATACCTGCTGAGATGTACATATTGCTCTTCTGTTTTTACTAATACTGCTTTATATGTTCCTTGCCATATTGTTCCTTCACGTTCGTATTTATTATTAAAATATAAAGAATACTGGGAACTTACCACGTTTATCAATTTTGACATGCCATTTTTGGATATCTGTTTAACCAATAGGTGGAAGTGATTGGGCATAAGACAATATGCATGAAGCTCAACTTCAGCATACAATGGCTTATTCACCGCTACGAGCAGACGCTCTCCATCGGGAAGAGATTTTACCTCTCTGAAATGAGGATCTAGATATTTTTTGAGAAGATAGATAAAAGTGTGATAGTCATGTTTATCAAAAAATAGTTGTTGTCGGTTGTGTCCTCGGTTAAAAGCATGATAGTAAGCTCCTTCTGCAAGCTTCTTTATTTGATTTTTGTAAGGCATGATTCCATTACATCATAGAAATATCTGTATATCAATACATATATTTTTTGGAGGATATAGTAAAAGGGATAATCCCTTTTACTATATCCCTATTACTATGAGACTTTTATCGAAGGGCCCGTACTGTATAATATACACATGACCAATCGTATTGTCAGATCAAAGTATTTTCACAGATTTGGAGAAATGCTCATTCCCTTTCTCACCTGGATAATTATCCTTCTCCCCCTCTGGCTATCCCCCTTTCATCCAGCAATGGTAGCTTACTTTATCATTGCCTTTGATCTATATTTTCTCATTAAATCAGTGCTCACTGCCTATTATGCAACCTTATCATACTCACTCATCAAATCATTTCAAAACGCTTCATTTGATAAAAATATTCAATCGATTGACGAGGCTGAACAACTCCAGCACTTTGTCATTATTCCCAACTACAAAGAACCGCTCTATAAACTAAACGAAACAATCGAAGCCATTACCAAAAGCGACTATCCATATCAGACCATTCACTTGGTTCTTGCATTTGAAAAGCGCGAAAAGGAAGCGCGAGAAAAAGAACAGAAACTACGAGAGCGCTGGAAACACTACTTCAAGGATATTTTGAGTGCGTATCATGTACTTACTGGCGGTGAAGTGCCAGGAAAAGCAAGCAATCAAACACATGCTGCACGAATCGTAGAAGACTACTGCATCAAACACGGACATAATTTTAAACAAACGATCATAACTATCTGTGATGCAGATAGTGTGCTTCCAAAAAACTTCTTTTCCTACTTGACATACAAATTCTTAACTGACACTGATCGTGATTTTCATTTCTACTGGGCACCCGTCCTTCTGTACAATAATTTTTGGCAACTGCCGTTTTTTGTACGAATGCAAGCAACATTGTCATCAATACTTCGTATGGCATTTTTATCTCAAAAAAACCAATTAATTCATATATCCACTTATTCAACCAATCTTTGGATGCTCAAAAAAATTGATTACTGGGATGTTGATATTATCCCCGAAGATTGGCACGTGTATTATCAGGCCTTTTTCAAATTTGGAGAGCGCGTAAAAACACTTCCTTTATACACGATCGTGAATGGTGACGCGGTATATTCAGGCACCACAATGAAGACACTTGTAAACCGGTATGAACAAGAAAAACGGTGGGCATGGGGAGTAACTGATATTTCATACTACTGGAACAATATGTTTATCACACCCCATATTCCTTGGATGGTAAAAGCACGACGATTTTTCTATCTCGTCGAGACACACCTGTTATGGCCTACTTCTTTTTTTGTTCTGACAGTGAGTGGGTGGATCCCCCCGATCATCAACCCCACCTTCAAACGAACCGTGCTTGGATTCATCCTTCCTCGGCTGACCGGCTTTATTTTAACCTTGGCGACTGCCATGCTCATCTTATATATCTACCTTGATGTAAAACTCAGACATGAACTCAAACAAAAAACCAAACTCATTAATCTCCCCTTTTTTCTGGTTCAGTGGTATCTGCTTCCCGTCGTATCGCTCATACTCTCTGCACTTCCAGCGCTTGATGCACACACTCGTTTGTTATTTGGAAAAAAAATCACCTATAAGGTGACGGAGAAAGTATAAGAGAATTTCTAATTTCTCATTGGTCTCATTAACCTAAATAATATTTAAATGCAAATTGAAGTTTGGAGATTTATTAGAAATTAGAATAATTAAAAATTAGAGCAATTAATATATGGAATTCCTTTTCACCAAAACACCGCTGCTTTTTTTTGTTCAAAATCTCTGGCGTGATGAAGCCTTTACCGTACTCCTTTCCCAACAAAATATTGGTGAAATCTTCAGAACTACCGCCATTGATTTTAATCCACCGCTCTATTATGTCTTCATGCACTATTGGATGCTCATATTTGGATCATCTGAAATTGCGGTACGTACAGTATCACTCCTCTTCTTCATCCTTACCCTCTTTATTCTGTTTGAAATGATGGTGTTGATACTCAAGATTCCATTCAAACGATCCCTCCTCTATTTTTCACTCATATTACTCAATCCCTTGCTCCTCACCTATGCGTTTGAGGCCCGTATGTATATGATGGCTGCATTCTTTGTCACGCTCTCATATTTTGCCCAATTGACCGGACGGTCAAAACTCTATATTGTTGCGATAACGCTCGCCCTCTATACCCATTATTTCACCATATTGATACTTATTGCACAAATAATAGGAATGACAAATGGCTCCACTATTAAAAAGGTGTTAAAGCGAGTTCGACATGGCAATCTAACTGCTATCATCAATCATCTACCGTCAACGGCCTTCCTCCCCATTCTTCTGTTTCTCCCGTGGCTCCTCTTTCTGTATACCTTTCATGATTTTCATACCTCAGATTTTTGGATTCTGCCATCATCAATGCAAGACCTCTGGTATCTCCCCTTTGTGCTCTTTACCGGATATCAACGAGTGTTTGGACTCTATTATCATGGTCAGGCGGGGTATACAGCATTTCACCTCGACATGAATATCCTCATTTGGGGAATTCTTTTCCTTCCTCTCGCGGTATTTACCGCATCAATCATTCGATCAACAAGCACTCACAAAATGCCGAGGGTACTGCAAAATCGTTCAAGGAAGTATCTCCTGCAATATGGCATACCACTCATCCTCTGGACGGTCGTGCCTCCCCTTGCATTATTTGTGATTTCATATTTCTTCACGCCCGTATATCATCCTCGATACTTCATGTTTTCGATAGGCGGCATGATGCTCTTGATCATATTGTCAATTGAATTGGTCTTCTTTCAGAAACAGAAGGCATTATTCCCCTATAAATCAATTCGTATCATGCACATCCATATATATCCCTTGACGATCCAAAAGAGCATCGGAGTCTGCATATGCATTCTTCTCCTTCTTGTTTCCAGCAAATACAATGAAAAAAATCTCAAATACAACGCTAAAAGAACTGTCTCTCCCCTCTTTCGAGAAATAGATCGCTCGATGCATGCTGGTGATCGTGTATATCTGACCCGCGATCTTGATTATTTTCTCGCAAAATATTATATGACGACTGATGCCATATATATTGTTGGCACTCCCTATGAAGAGATTAAAACATATGTCGGTAAAGTGCTCATTCCCCCAACTGCAACGAGCATCTCGCAAATCCCAACATACCCTGCACGCACATTTTTCGTGTACTATGATCGGTATGTCGTACGGTCAGAGTTGTAATCAATCTCCCATTCTTTTCACAAAAACCAAACCAACGGCCACCAGGAAGATCATACCAATGGTGACACCAACATATGTGTATGGGAAAACAATATACGTCAAATCTGACATAAGAGTAGTTTCTGCAACACCAACCTTCACCACTGCTTGAGCGGAATATACGCCGATAAATGGCGCCTGCAGCACCGCTGTATTTTCTCGACTACGTGATTGAGTGCTTATAATACCTTTACTCGTATCCGAAAGAAGATACGTCGGATGTATTGAAACCAAATGAGAGTTTGACCCAAATATCCTCGGACGTACTGATATCGTACCCTCTGCCTGAAAGTGATTTGCTCCAGTATTTGCAACGTTTAAGACAAATGGAATCGCTGCAAAACTATCAAAGATCCGATATGTTTTCCCCATCCACGTGATTTTTTTATTGGATTGTACGTCAAACTGAGTAATAGTGCCTGACTGATCCAGCGAGCCATTTGAGCTGATCGTCAAATAAACAAGTGACCCTACTCCTCCTTGTAAAAATATATTGCTCGTATTGACAAACCCTTCATTTTGTTCGGTCTCCCCCACGACCGCAAAGTAATAATCTCCTTCCGGCATCCCCTCCGGAATGTAAACCGCAATTTCATATCCGATTGCTTCACTCGTATTCATAAAGAATGATTCATCTATCGAATATGGCGAATTATTGAGATTAAACTGAATGCGTACTGGATTATCTGAATAATAAGGAGTGAGTTCATATGATCCAACTGAATCTTTAATTGCAAGAGTGTATACCTGTAGCTTCATCACGGAAGGATCGCCCGCATTTGTCAGAGTAAATGGCAATACGACTGTTGATCCTGGCTTGGCAATCACATCATGAATCTGGGGAGATTGTGAGAATGAGAACTGAGATGCACACACTGTTTGTGGAACAAACAACAAACTCAAAATAATTATGAAGAATGCATATTTCATATAGCTACTATATCAGATTGTAACGTTTTGTTTACCTCCTATAAACACTCTCCTTGTCATTCTGAGTAAGTTTCTGCCTTGGCAGAACAACCGAGGAATCCATGTGTTTCTGGATCCCTGCCTGCCTGCCGGCAGGCAGGCTTCGTTGCACTCACAGGATGACATTATTTTGTCATTCTGAGGCGAAGCCGAAGAATCCATGTGTTTCTCTGTCGTTCTGAAAAGAGTATTTCATAGTTCTCTCACTACTCCGGCAACGCAATCAACTGAACGACCGCTTGAAAATTGCCTTCTGGTTGATTTGTGGATGTTTGGACTTTCAACTTCATATCTATATTTGAAGTGGATGATAATTCTGGCGGGAGAAATCCCATTGCTTCAGGGGAAAACGGTCGATAGGTCTTCCCCCCATCAACTGAGTACCCCCACCCATAGACTGCGTTGGATGTCCACGGCTTTGCAATTCTCACGGAACATCCATCATCGCAGCTGGTTGGCTCGATCGTTTGACCAGAAATAGATTGAAATGGTTTCAGCAGCTGGGCAAGTATTTGAAATCGAGAACCTGTTTCAGGGACAACCTGCATCTCTATTGGCTCGACAACCATCCCACCGCGTGAAAGATCATCAAAAGAAATGATTGTTCGATCAATAGAAAAAGCAATTTCACCAGCAGGATGATCCACCGTCAAAATCGCATATCCTTGATGTTTAAACTCATTCAAACGATTCTGAGGAATGGTGGGCTTGAGTTGTGCTTCGGTTGTTGCCTCGATTTGTTGCAGTTCAAGAATATATTCTTGGGCATAAAGTGGAGAAACAAATATGATGATTAAGAGCGAGAAGCATAGTGCATGGAACATGTAATTTCTTTTCATAGGTGATTTCACCTATATTGTATCGTATCTTACGAGAGCGAAGATGACCATTTCTCAAACGACCTTGGGAGGAGCGCAGCATTACATATATTGCGAGCACGCCCACGGGGAGTTATGTGAAATGTGTGGCATTGAGCGAATACGCAATAGATTCAAGCGCCGGCCATTTATATGCTTTGAAAATCAACCGGCACAGAGGGAGACATGGTTGTTTTGATATACATCTTTTTTATTTTCTTTATGCCCACTGCATCAACAAAACTTTTTGCATTTTCATAAATTTGTTCCGGCTTCAAAGATATTTTTCCAATCATCTGATGAATAAGAGGAAACTTTGATTCTGATTTCCAACGAATTGATCCTTTTTGAAATTTTTCTGCAAGTTTCTCCGGTTCGAGTCCGATTGTTCCGGCTTTTGGATTTGGCATCAATCCCTTTGGCCCCAGTGTTTTTGCAAACTTTGCCAACTTACTCATGTAGGACGGGTGAGAGATTAACACATCAAACTCAATAACACCATTTTCAATTTGTGCCAAAACAGCATCATCCACAATCGCAACTCTAACCGTTCGCCCTGTTCCATGCGGAAGGGTAACTTCTCCACGGAGACCTAATTCTGTGGTATCTATATGAAGTTCGACTGATTCGTCAAATGACGCATACGTGATTTTTTTCAAAAGACGAATTGCCTCGGATAATGGGTATACTTTCCCCTGCTTTACCTGTTTTTTTGCCTTTAAATACTTTGTTCCTTGTTTTTTAGGTTCACGTTCGGCTTTTTTTGACACATGCTTTTTGGCTTTTTTTTCTGCTTTCACCGCACCGACATCAACTGCATTTTCAGCACTGACCTCTTTTTGAGTATCACTCTGTTCTTTAGATTTTTTTTCTTGTGCTTTTTTTCGCGCAGCACGTTCCTTTGCTTTTTGCTTTTGCTGTTCTTCAACCTCTGTATCTCCGATAATACGTGTTCTGATTTTTCCCATATGTATATAAGAATGATTTATGAATATTGATTCATGATTCATGAATCGTACTTCTTGAATCTTTTTATAATTTCTTCAGATGATTTATGAATATTGATTCATGATTCATAATTCATGAATCTAACATCCCATCTCTAACTTACTCCGTCTCCACTCCCATACTGCGTGCCGTGCCACGAACAATCTCAGACGCTGCCGCAATGTCATCGGTATTTAAATCTTCCAGTTTTTCTTTTGCAATCTCTTCAATTTGAACGTTTGTAAGTTTTCCGACCTTGACTGTATTTGGTTCGCCTGATCCTTTGTCGATCTTCAATGCTTTTTTGATCATTGCTGCAATAGGAGGAAGTTTAGTGATAAAACTATAACTGCGATCTTCATATACCGTAATAACTGCGGGGATAATGTTTCCTTTTTTATCCGCTGTTTTCGCATTGTACTCTTTGATAAATTCCATGATGGGAATACCATGCTGACCAAGTGCTGGTCCCACCGGTGGCGCTGGTGTTGCTTCCCCTGCTGCAAGATTTAGTTTAAATGATGTTTTGACTACTTTTGCCATATGTGCTATTTAATGGTGATTTATGAATATTGATTCATGAGTCATGAATCGTACTTCTTGAATCTTTTTATAATTTCTTCACTTGTAAAAAGTCGAGCTCCATTGGTGTTTCTCGATCAAAAATTGAAACCAACACGCGAAGCTTTCCCTTTTCATCGTCAATTTCTTCTACTGACCCCAAAAAATCAGCAAACGGTCCTTCGGTGATCTTGACTGCTTCGCCAACTGAAAACGCTGCTTTGAATTTCGGTTGTTCTTGTTGAACAAAGCGCATAATTGCACTGACTTCTTTATCAGATATTGGCGTTGGCTTTGTGCCTGCACCAATAAATCCAGTCACCCCTTCAGTCGTTCGAACCACGAGCCAAGATTGATCGTTTAAGGTCATTTGGACAAAAATATATCCAGGAAATACTTTTTCCTTTTGCGTTGTTTTCTTTCCTTTTTTTATGACCACCACTTCACGCGTGGGGACGATAATGTTAAAAATCTTATCCTCAACTCCGAGACTTTGCACACGCTGCTGGAGATTGTTTTGTACTCGATTTTCATGCCCGGTCTGAGAATGAAGCACATACCATTTTCCTTTTGGCTTTTTCGGCTCTGCTTCTGTTTTTTTTTCAGCTTGTTCCTCAGCAGTCGAATCAGCTTTGGCCCCTTCCTCAGTTTCCTTAATTTGTTCTTTCTGTTTTGCTTTTGACATATTGATGTAAAATCAGCCAACCCCAAACTCCTAGCTTATTAGCTGCTAAATGCTAGCTACTAACTATTAAATAGTAACTGATATAACCGCTCTATTTCGTGAGGTGCTCAAGCACGCTTGCTAACAAGAAATCAATTATACCGATATAGAGGCCAATAATCAAGGAGATGATGATCACTATGACGGTCAGTCGAATTGTATTCTCTTTGGTTGGCCAGGTTACTTTTTTGAGTTCGTTAAATAAATCAAATGCCAACGTTTTTGGTTTATTGTTTGCCATGTGGTAGATAGTATACACCATACTGGTTGATGATTCACGATTCACGATTCATGATTTATGATTCATGAATGATACTCTGTGTCATTTATGAACGCTCTCCTTGTCATTCTGAGGCGAAGCCGAAGAATCCATGCGTTTCTGGATGCCTGCCTACTGGCAGGTAGGCTTCGTTTCACTCAGGATGACAATGCTGCAAATGGCAAAACCCTTTGACAACTGATAATAATTCTGTTATGTTTTTACATATACAGATGGGGTTCTTATCACGAATTTCCATGGAGTCGACCATTCGATTCTTCAAGCTTCATCCTATCGAGATTACGCTCATTTTTTTGGCCACATTGATCACCATCATATCGTTTGTTCTCCAGACACAATCAAATACCCACTCTGCCGAAGTACTCTCCGCCCAAACTATCGTAAACGATCATCAAAAGCAATCTGACGATACAACAATGCAACCACAGAGAGAAACGATATTCGTTGACGTGTCAGGGGCCGTGCTGGAACCAGATGTATATGAGGTTTCCGTGGGAGCACGGCTCAAGGATGCGGTCGAAGCTGCCGGTGGTCTTTCTTCAACCGCTGATGATCTCTATGTGGCCAGAAATTACAATCTGGCAAAACGAGTAGCCGATCAAGAAAAGATATATATTCCGTATACGTGGGACATCAGCAATGGCACATTTGTAGAGCAGACACGAATTCTTGAGTATCTCCAACCCGGGAACCAGACCGCGAAATACGTCTCGGATGGTACCGGACAGGCCATTGAGAATCAAAGCCAATCACTACAAATATCCATAAATACCTCATCAAAAGAAGAACTCGAGATGCTTTCCGGTGTCGGTCCGGTCACTGCCCAAAAAATCATTGAGAGTCGACCCTATTCGATGATCGAGGAGCTCGTGAGTCGAAAAGTGATGAATCAGAGTACGCTTGAGAAGATAAAAAATAATATTGATTTATGATTCAAGATTCAGGATTCATGAATTTCTCTCACTATGAGCAAAATTAAAGCATTCACTGATCTCGAAACCTGGAAAGAGAATCATAGACTTGTGCTTTTAGTCTACAAAATAACTACATCTTTTCCAAAATCTGAATTATTTTCCTTAACGAACCAAATGCGTCGCTCAGCTATATCAATAACAAGTAATATTGCAGAAGGATTTGGGAGACAAACATATAAGGACAAGATTCATTTCTACTATATGGCACAAGGATCTCTTGTTGAACTAAAAAACCAGATAATGATTGCATATCATATCAAGTATTGTTCAAAAAAGGAATATAGGATTGTTATAGATCAAGCAAATATATCGCATAGGCTTTTACAAGGATTAATAACAAAATCTAAATCGTTCATGAATCATACATCATGAATCTTGAATCATAATAATGGACACCCTCACCACCCTCATCAACTCCTACTTCCCCGAACCGCATGCATCACTCATCAATGGAATTGTGCTCGGTCGTCCATTATTTGTCACCAACACCTTTTATACCCAACTAAAAAACGTTGGTTTGATCCATATAGTAGTCCTTTCCGGCATGAATATCACGCTGCTGACCGCGATAATAATGAATACGATCGTCAGTTTTGTAGGGAGAAAGTTAGCTTCAATTCTCACGATCGTGATCATCATTGCATTTGTTCACTTTGTTGGAGCAGAAGCCCCGATTGTACGTGCTGCCATCATGGGCATCCTATCGCTCATTGGACTCCTGTATGGTAGGCAGACGATCGCACTCTATCTTTTGTTTCTTTCCGGCCTCATCATGGTCATCGTCCACTACCAATGGCTCACGAGCATCTCATTTCAGCTCTCATTCTCCGCAACATTGGGCATCATATTGTTTGGCTCAATGGATTATGAAAATGATCAACAAGACAAATTCATGAATCATGAATCGATATTCCTGAATCTTAAAAAATACTTCATCGAAGAGCTCCGCATCTCACTTGCCGCACAAGTCTTCACCCTGCCTATCATCTTTTGGTATTTCAGACAAATCTCATTTATATCACCCATTGCAAACATTCTTGTTGCCTGGCTCATTGCACCGACTATGATCCTCACCATGATCACCATGGTACTTGGACTCTTAAACTGGCAACTCGGCTTTGTCTGCTCCTGGCTTCTGTATCCCCTGATTGAGTTTATCGTATGGGTCGTGGAGGTGCTGGCGAAAGTGCCGTATGGGTCGATCAAACCATAATACTGTCATTTTTGAACACTCTCTTGTCATTCTGAGCGAGTGAAACGACCGAAGAATCCATGTGTTTCTGGATCCTTCGTTGCACTCAGGATGACATATTTGTCATTCTGAGTAGGAACGATAGTGACGACCGAAGAATCCATGTGTTTCTGGATACTTCGGCGTTGCCTCAGTATGACAAACCCCCACATTCCACATTCTATATTCTATATTCTATATTCTGTCTTCCATCACTCCTGAGCATTATTCACCAAAAATTATCCATAGTTATGAGCCTTGTTTTTGCCTTTGGGAATCGATTCGTAAATGCCCTGGATATTCTTCCTTTTGTAGTCTTGACCTCACATCCAATGACCTCATGCGCATTGTGAAGCACAAGATCAACCTCTGTTCCTGCTTTCGTGCGCCAATAGGAAAGGTTATATCCTGCTCTTTTATACGAATTTGATTTCAGCACCTCACTGATGATAAAATTCTCAAACAAGGCACCGAAATCGCGCCGTAACAAAGGGTCGGAGAAATCTTCTACTATCGCATTTCGCACGCCAACATCATAAAAATATATTTTGGGTGCTTTCCCTATTTCACCTCGCCTATTACTGGTAAATGGATATAATCTGAAAATAATAAAGCTTTGTTCAAATATTTCTATGTATCGTCGGACGGTGCGAACATCTATAGATAGCTTATTGGCAAGCTCTGAATAATTTATAAGATTGCCTATTTGGTATGCCAGAAGCTTCAGCAATCGCACCGCGTCCGCTCTGTTTTCCACCAAATGCAACTCCACAATATCTCTAAAGATACTATCTGAAACAAGATTTTCCAGATAATCAGTATCGCGCGGGTTTTCTATAAGATACGGGTATTGTCCATAGGTGAGAATATCCAGCAAAATTCCTCTCAAATCATATGTGTGTGCTTTTTCCGGATATAGTTTATTGTGCGTTATATTGTTTAATAGTTTATATCCAAGTGCTTGTTCAATGCCTCTTTGTACCAGTATTTCTGATAACGTCAAGGGGAACAGATGATATTCAATCTTTCTTCCGGCCATACTTTCTGCTATCTTGTTTTTTATATGTAAGGTTGAGGAGCCGGTTGCTATAATGTTCATTCCCGGAATCTGGTCAAATAATATTTTAATTGCTCTTCCCGGGTTGGATAATAGCTGAACTTCGTCTAAAATGAGCATTTCTGTGCCAAGATGGGAAATGGCGCTTTTATAGTAGCTGATGTCATATCTTTCAAATAGAGCCTGTTGCGCCTCGTTATCCATGAGATAGTATTGCGCGTCGGGAAAGAGACGTTTCAGAAGTGTTGTTTTCCCCACTTGGCGAGCGCCCAGCAGTACTATGGCACGCGTGCTCTTTTGGAAATGGTCCTGCAATATGTTATCTGCATGCCGATTTTGATTCATATGTATAAAAAGTATATACTATACATGCATCACATGCAATAATAGTCAAACAATATACCTCTAACACTCAGTATGACATTATTTTGTCATTCTGAGTAGGAACGATAGTGACGACCGAAGAATCTATGTGTTTTTCTGTCATTCTGAACGAAGGAGAAGAATCCATGTGTTTCTGGATCCCCGACTCGCTTGCGCTCTCGAGGATGACAAAACTCTATCTTCTCATCACTCCACCCCCACTACCCAATAGTCGAATTTTATATCATGATCGACTGCTATATCAATTTTGATTACTGCACGTCCGTCTGATTTTTCATAAACTATGAGGCTTTGCCCATCGGTGCTTGTGGTTGGCGTGAGAAAAATTTTTGATTGTGAGTCGATATTGGTATTCTCTACGACTATCTCAGTCTGCCCGGATGGGATTATGGATTGGCCTATCGAAGCCTGCTCAGAGACAAGTTGCGCAGAGATTGTGGCGCTGTTTGAGCTTTCTTTGATGTCGGTCGCGAGTCCGAGGACAGTAAACTTTTGAGCAGCGACCGCCTTGGCTTTGATTGTTCCAATGGTCGTTATATCGCCTTTTTCCGTCATCACGATCTTCCCCCCAAACGCCTCGATATCTCCCGCACCCACCTCAGATTGAAGCCTCAGTGGCCCTGCTACCGTATTTATCGACGACTCGATCCCATCAATGATCAGAAGACCCGACGTGATATCACCGGTCACCGCCAGATCCGAAAGATTTGTTTTCCCGAGAACTGTCAGATCATCTTCAGCGACCAGTTTCTTGTCAAAATCTACCTGGTGTTCACTCACCTGTCGGGCAATGGCGACAATGCGGGCAGACTCTGAGGCGACATTGGTACCAAAAAACTGTTCCAAAAAGCCCATACGCTCTGAAAGTTCTGCGGTGAGTGTGGCAGACTCACTGGCTGTTTTTTGCAGTCCCACAATGCTTGATGCGATCGCATCTGCTTGACTTTGGATACTGTCAATTCGTCCAGTCTGCTCCGTGTTTGCTGCCATTTCAACTTTTTTAGTTTTATCTGACGCCAGAACGACATTGCCATTCTCATCCAATGTCAGAAGATTCTGTGGAGTGAGAGTGGCAACAGCTTGTGAAACCAACTGATGGACCTCATCTTCTATCTTCATCTGTGCGATGTGCTCAGTAACTTTTGCCTCTACGCTTTCTACTGTCAAGCTCTTGTTCTTTCTGGAAATCATGACTTGAATAACACCTATCCTGTCATTCTGAGGCGCAGCCGAAGAATCCATGCCAAAGGCCTCAAGCGCCACTCCCACCGTACTATCTCCCGGGTTTGCTTTCATCACATATCCGGGAGTAGCTGCCGCAGTCAGGCTATCGCCGATCCGAATGTTCCCATTTTCCGTACTGACCTTCGCGGGGATTTGTCCGAGCATGGCAATTGCCTTGTACTCTGGATTATTCTCTTTGTCTTTGCTGCTATTTCCCAAAAATGCTGGATTGGTAGAGATTATTCCCATGATATTGTTATCTGATGCACGGGTACATCTCGTTACTGAGTTTGGATTTTCGACATCCACACACACCGCCTCGCCTGCAGCAAGGCTCTCATCCTTTGTAGCAAAGTACTCTGCATAGTCTGCGCCATTTGTCAGATATCCGTTTTTGCTATTGATCTTGGATGTGGCATGCTGAACATCAAGTATGTAGCCCGGACTCGTCGTACCGATCCCCACATTTCCTTGTAATATAGTTTTTGTAATACTACTATTACCTAAAGTTACAGAGTTTGATCCATTTCCTATTGCACTTGCTCCTATTACTATTTCGTTAGTATTACCATCTGCACTA